>ENA-UEQS01000922-UEQS01000922.1-human-gut-metagenome-genome-assembly--contig:-NODE-922-length-20472-cov-6.598676_pt1 | contig 20472 bp, 24 predicted proteins | sample MGYA00242953_ERZ507953 | MGnify/ENA primary metagenome ERZ507953 (study PRJEB26167, sample SAMN06115474) | human gut metagenome | host: Homo sapiens | place: China:Jiangsu | collected 2016-07-06...
TATATTGACTTTTCTAACACTAAGTGGTAAAATTTAGATGTAGTATTGTAATATTTTTAATCGTAAAGTGATATACTTTGCGATTAATTTTCTCTAAAGCAAGTATCTTCGGGTACTTGTTTTTATTTTTTACAATGTTAATGGCAGTCATATTTCTTATTTGTATAAGTCACTGACTCTGTGCTACGCCAAAATTTCATCTACATATGAAAGCAAAAAATCACTTTTACAAAAACATATATTTATCATGTCATTATAATACACAACATAAATTTCTCATGTATAATGATAAAATCATAGTTTTCTAGAATGCATTCTTTAGACGATATTATTCTACTATAGACGCTTATAAAAATCAACCATAGCACATATAATATCTACAGTAGCAACGGAGGATGTATATGAGCAACAATGATATTTTACTTAAAGATATGGGAAAACGAATTTCCGAGCGCAGAAAAGATATGAAACTTTCACAAGAAGAATTAGCTGAATTAGCAGAAGTTTCACCTCAACTTTTATCTACAGCAGAAAGGGGAACAAAAGCACTTCGCCCTGAAAATCTCTTAAAAATCAGCACAGCTCTCGGAGTAAGTGTCGATTACCTCCTTACTGGCGAAATCATCGACAAGGATTTATCAATTATTTCTAATAAACTGAAAAATGCATCCTCAACTCAGATAAGGTCAATAGAAAAAATAATCGACGAATGTATTAATCTCTGTGAATGATAGTCGGTATAGTTTTATATCTATTTATATTATAATATCTATAATCTAATTGTAATAAAATAGGCACCTTTAACCAAACGGATAGTAGATTTCCCTTTGGACATAGCTGCTCATTTTTATAATATACCACAATATGCTTTTGATTTACTAAATATCAATTTCTGACTATTAAGATAAAAAATTCACTTCGGTTATTACTGTGTAAAAGGTTTCGGACTGCAGTTTTAATGCAGTCCTTGACTTTATCCTATTCGATTTGTTTCCGATAAGGCGCACTGCAATGCAACAAAGCTTCTTTATTTTTACGAAGATTTGCCATTAGGGTGACAACATCCTGCAAGTTGCCCTGTGCTTCAATGGTTTCGTTTACATCGTTACCGCTTGATTTGAGCTTATTTTTGCGTGTTGCGTTCTGTATGATTTTACGCTGTTCCATACTCTCCACAAGTCTGTGATAGATGCGGAGAGTTACTCCGTTTCTGTCTGCAAGCTGTGAAAGAATCGCCTGTTCTTCAGTTGACGGCGGATATTCACGAACCGCCCATACACTGCGGTATGAGTCGCCGACAATGTAGTGATCTGTCAAGAATTTTATTGTTGACGGCAGAATCATATCAAAGAAATCTTTGGTGTAGATTTCCTCTGCCTGTTCAGGTGTGAGCACCTTTGGTTTTCTTTTTAATAGTCCCATAATTTTTACCCCCTTTAATTTCGGACTGCCAACACAAGTATGCGTTTATCCTGATTGTAGCCGTAACAGGTCGAAAGCGTTAAAATCTGCTGACCGTAAACAGGTGTGATTTCTGTGTCGTATATGGATTTCTCTTTTGCATACGATATTTTCTTTTCATATGATTTTTCTGTTCCTGCTGCTGTGAATCTGTACCAATCATCATCGGATTTTACTTTCATAACAGAAAAGACGGAATAAGCAAATGCCCCGTCTTTCGTTTCAAGTACAACTGTCGGATGTTCAGTAAAGTACGAATAATCGGTATAGTTGCATAGGTCTGCAAACATTGTGCCGTTGTTCATATGGTGTCCGTAGATTATGAGATTGGTACTGTCTGCTGAACATCTGCTGTCCAGAAACGGTGTACCGCTATAGCTGTACTCGCCGTAAAAGTTTTTGTTCAGATACTTCTGCGGATTACTCGGTGTGTGCATAACAGGATAATTGATATTTGTTCCTGATATGCTTATCCAGCCAAAGCATTCGGAATTCATTGAAATGAGTTCTGATATTGAATGAGGTTCGTAATAGGTTGTGCAATACACTGTTTGTTCAGCCTGAACTTCATTATCAAAATCGCTGACTTTTAATATATTTGGCTTTTTAATTGTTTCTTCAATGGTTGCATCTGTTGTATCCTCAGTAACGATTTCTGCAAGCTGTTTGAATGCTTCCTTTTCCTTGTTTTCGGTGTACATCCGTGAAAATATCGAAATCAGACAAGCAATTATAATTACAGAAAATATACCTATCACAATTCCCGTTTGGATTTTCTGGTTACTTCAAAGCCTTGGTCTGAAATAATCTTCTCAACCCTGTTTGCTTTCTGCAAAACATTTTCGTATTTTGAAGATTTACACCTTGCTATGAACAGAAACTGCCTTGCGGTTGAGGTTTCGGTCTGAATACTGTCGAGAAAATCTAAATCCTTATTCAGAATTTTTCTTACTTTTTCATTCTGTTCAGCTTCAATCCTGCCTTTGATATAGCTTTTGTTCGTATCAAAGCACTCGCACGAGTCTGTACAGGTAATCTCAATATCCGGCACAGCAGAAAGCACCATCATCAGGTGGCGCACCTTGATTTCAATATTCGTATGAGAAAGTACGGAAATATTTGTAGGCTGAACCATATAGAAAATAAATTCTTCCTTGCCAACCTTCAAGCCGTTTTTCGTAAAGGTTTTTATGCCCAGCAAGTCCTGAACCGATTTGCCTTTTCGTTTTTGCTTTTTCACTTTTTCTCCCTCCAATAAAAAATTTGTTGAGTTGAAATAAAATACTTTACAGCATAGCGGATAAAATCAAGAATTGTTGTATCTTCAAGCCTTATTGACAAAAACCCGAAGCAAAGTGTCACTGCAAGCGGTACTATTATCCTCGTCTGTGCAAGTATCAGTATTGATAACAAAAGCGCTATGCTCATAATTGCAAAATCCCGTAAGCTCCACAGCCACAGATTGGCGGTAGATTTTAGATTTTGCGGATATAGGTAAGTTGTCATAATCTTTAATTTCCTTTCGTTTACTTTGCCGCTCTCGCTACACTTCTCGTCAGATTAACGGCTGTTGTAGTTGCATGAACAATGCTTGTCATATTCACCTTTACGCTTGAATCAAGACCGAACTGCTGTGCAATTCTCGGAACTTCGTTTGATGCAAGCATTATTCCAAGTCCTAAAAGCATATTGCCGGGGAATGTCAGCAAACCGAGGAACAGAAGAGTTGTCTGCATAAATGCCGTCAGACAAAGTGCCGCTATCTGTTTCATCCACTGATTGAAGCCGTCCTGATATCCTCTCGGAACGCTGAACATATACAGCGAACCTACCGCCATCTGAATGAGCAGAATTCCTCCACGCTTGATGTTCGCAAAAAATATTTTTATTACGCAGTAGGCAAAGGCTATCATGCATAACAGATTCAGCAAGCCGAATGTTGTCTGTGTTGCTACTGCAAAACTGCCCTCTAAAACACTTGTGCTTTGTCCGGCTAAATCAATGCTTTGTTGCCCTGCCATTATAGATGACAAGTCCTTTGAGAATGTGTTTTGCAGGCTGATGCAGAACTTGTACAGCTCCACAGGCACGACTCCGAATAGCGAACAGGCAAAGAAACCTTTTAAGACATTAATTGCAGTTGTCTTTATGTTCGCTCTGCCGTTCTGATATTCTATTGCAACATCAAACACGGCGACGACCGTGCCTGCGACGAACAATGCCCAGCCAAACAGCGTAAACAGGTTTATTGTCGCCTGCACCCATTCAAGGTCAAACACATCTGCGCCCATATTTCCCATCATAGTGAAAAAGTCTGCGACAGCGTTGTAAATCGTTTCATAGAACCACTGTAACATCGTGTTCCATATAGCGTTTGAGATTTGCTCACCGAGGTAATCAAACACACCGCCTATGGCACTTCCGATTCCGCCGATGAAATCTCCTAACCAGTCAAAAATATAAATTACCTCCACAAAAGGCTGTTATGACTTAACACAACAGCCTTATTTTTATTGTTATCAGAGTATCGTCCAAATGTACAGTGGTGCTGTCAGCGAGAACACAAGACAGCCGAAAAGAATTGCCGGCGCGGTGAATTCAAACTGTCCGTGCTTGCGATAGTCCATATACGCCATTGCGAGTTTAACAAAGAAAAGTATAGCAAGAATCATATCTACCGCCGGGAACACAACATTGTTTACTACATTTTTAATCTGTGTTTGAGCGGAATTCCAAGTACTTTGAATTGCAGACGAAACATCTCCTGCGGCAAAAGCAGGCAGAATTGAAACTGTAAGCATTGCCACAACAACAGCAATACTAATCAGTATTTTAATGAATTTCATTCGATTAGTTTTCATTTAGATAACCTCCATCTTTTGTAATGCGTTTTCCGATATATACCTGACTTTGATATTCAGCTTTTCGGCAAAACGGATTTCCTTTTTCATACCATCTGTAATTTGATTGCCGAAAACCCATACTTCATCGCAAACCCACAGCAGAGAAATTCCTGCCTGCATACCGAGTTTTCTTTCTTCGGGATTATCGTCATTTAGTACGAGGGCATAAAAATGCGGTATGAACGGAGCCATACCGCACTCTAACGCATATCGGGCATATCGTTTTGCATTTTCAATATTTGCAGATACATTACCACCCAAAGGCGAACAGATATACACCCTGCGCATTATTCATCGTCCTCATCTTTCTTCTTAAATTTGATGATGAGAAATGCAATTAAACAGCCGACAGCAACAGAAACCAATCCGATATAAAAGCCAAGATTTGAATTGTCACCTGTCTGCGGTTTTTCAGGTTCAGGCTGCGGATGAATAGTTACAGTCTGATTCTCATCTTCAATGTCAGCGTGTACTGCAATTTCTGTTCCCTCACGGTAGAGAGTTTCAAAAGCAACGATTTCTGTTTCTTTGGTAATTACAGAACCATCAAAGGTAAAGGATACTGTTACTTCGCCGTCTGCTGTTTCGGGTGTGAATGTTACTTCGGAACAAACTTCTTTGCCGTCAACAAGGAATTGCTTACCCGTGGATTTATCCATAAGGACGCCTTTGATTGTGTATTCTTTTCCTGCTGTGAGATGTTTGTAGGAAACAACATCGTCAATGGTAATATCACCGTTAACTGTGAATTCCTTTTTACCGTCAATAGTTGCAGTTGTTCCGAGTTCAGGTATTTTATCGTTTTCAATTGTGATTTCGATAATTTCCTTGTTCTCAGAAATTGTTACGGTATAGTTTTCTTTATTAGGGAGATAACCCTCGGCAGGCTTTAACTCACGGACAATATATTCACCGTAGGGAATATCGGTAAATTCAAAAATACCTTCATCATTTGATTCGGCTGTAAGGATTGCAGTTTCTTCTGTGAATTCGGTTTCATTAATACCGAACATTCCAAATAATGCGCCTGCGATATTTTCGCCTGTTTCACGGTCAATCTTCAAGCCTTTGATTGTGCCATAGATGATTTCATTTTCAATCGGTTCACCGTCATTTACAGAAATATGAACAGTTGCTGTATCCTGTCCTGCGTATTCAAACACAACAGGGTATTTTTTCTCAGATAGGATATAGTGGCTGTCAGTGCTGATTTCCTTAACATAGTAACTTCCAATCGGAAGGTCGGTTGTAAAGGTTGCCTTACCTTTTTCATTACAGGTGATGATTTCAAGAAGTCCGTCCTTTGGAATGACCGTTCCGTTTGCGGCTTTCAAATCTTCATCAGCGTAAAGCCCGAATGAAACATTCAGGATTTCGTCATTGTTTCCGATATTGAATTTCGCGTCCTGTTCAAGAATTTTGGTAAGGTTAATTTCAGCTTTTTGCCTGTCGTTTGTAAATGATGTTGAGGTGTTGGTTACCTTTTCGTTCTGTCCTGAGTAGGTGAGCTCGATATGATTTACAGTCTTGTTCAGAACAAATCCGTAAGGAGCTGTTTTTTCTACAACACGGTATTTTCCGAGGTAAAGCAGTTTGCTTGTTGCAGTGCCTTTTTCATCCGTAGTAATGGTATCAACAAGAGTATCCTTTGTATATCTGATAGTACCGTCAGGTGTTGTAATGTCCTCATCTGCATAAATTTCAAACACTGCACCTGACAAACCGCTTACAGAATATTCGGGCTGATAGATGGTCGGAAGTGCAACATCATTTCCGTTTTCATCAGTATATCCGCCACCAATTGCCGTTACATTTGAGAAAATCTCACCTGTTTTTTCTACGGTAATTGTGCCTTTCTGCGGAGTATTTTTCTTCTCGGTTTTTACAATTGTAACGCCGTTTTCTTCACTTGTGTTTTCTGCCGTAATGTCAAAATATACAGGTGTGCTGTCGAGAATATATCCGTAAGGAGCCTGCACCTCAACGACTGAATAACCTTTGCTGTAGGGCAGAGTTTTAGGTGTGATAAGGTAACCATCAGAATTTGTATAGAAGGTGTCAATAGTCGTTACTTCGGGATAGGTGTAGGTCATAGTCACGAGCTTTCCGTCAGGATTATAAATCTGAAATCCTGCGCCTGCATACGGAATCTGTTTGCCTGTTTCGCTGTCAACCTTTACTATCTTTACATAGCTTTCAAGGCTTGCGTTATTGATGAGGTATTTGTAAGTCTTATTATTTTCAGAAATAAACACATCAAAATCAGCAATGAATTCTGTTCCATTCCAGCCTTTGGTCTGATGAACAGTGTATGTGCCGTAAGGCAAATCCTTTGTTTCCGCAAAGCCGTACTCGTCACAAGTAAGCGTATCTCTTTCGGATTCTTTTGCTTTTGTATAGCTTCCCGATGATTTCAGATACACCTGAAATTCAGCACCTTTTTCGGGAGTTTCAATTTTTGTACTGCCGTCATCGGTGTGCTTTATGATTGCAATTTTTCCTTTCAGTATATCTTCGGTAACACCTATTGAGATGCTGTTGTTTTCAAGCGTATATTTTTTCGCCTCTGCACCGATATGATATTCGGTTTCGTCAAGCAGATAACCCTCGCTCGGCTCAATTTCTTTCAAAGTCCAGTTATCTCCGCACACATAGTATGAAGTTGTAAAACCGCCGTTTTTATCGGTGGTGTACTTGTCAACCAACTTGCCGTTATTGTAGATGCCGTAAACTGCTCCTGCAAGTGTTGCATCACCCTGTGCAGACTTTGTTTCAGCGTCTGTTTTTGTAACAGTCAGATTCCACTTTTTAAGAACATTACTGAAAGAAACAGTTGCCGTTTTTCCACTTTCAACATTTACGGTCTTTGATTTTTGTTCGGCATACTCTGTCGGAGTATGCTCGGTAACCGTGTATTTTCCGGGAACAAGGTCGGTTAATTCAAATTCGCCTTTTGAATTGGTTTTTGCAGTTTTGCTGTAACCATCGCCTTTGACAGTAAACTCAATATTTGCAACATTGCCGTCCTCTGCGGTTTTAACAAGCTTGAGATTGCCCGAGCTTGTCTTGACCTTGAAATATGCTCTTATCGGGTCTGCGTCGTTTTCAACACCTGTTATGACATCCTGCAAGCTTGCGTCACCATATGGCACAAGAACAGTTTTGCCGACATCAGGCATTGACTTTGCAGAGTTGAATGTTACTGCATCGTTGACGGTCGAAGTTGAAGTCAAGGTCAGCTTGTTGCCTGATACCGTTGCACTCACACAGCCTGTTGTCTTGAAACTGAAATCCGAAAGAATACTATTGCTGTCAGTAAGAGTTAAAGTGTACTTTCCGTCAGAGTATTTCATCTCATAGGTTTCAGCCTTTGAGGCGATTGCAGATGCAAAGCTTGGAACAATTGAGTAATTGGCAAGGCTTTTTGAGATAGCATTGTAAACTGACTTAACTCCGGGATTTGCTCCGCCTGCACAGATACCGTCAATGAATTTTGTATTTGTGCATTTATATCCTTCGCCTGTAGAACGACAACCTGAAACAAACTCCCATACAATCAGCTGTGTTGCTACCCATTTCTGATCCTCTGTTCCGCTTAAGCTTTTTCCCGAACCGGGCTTGCCGTAGAGCAGAGCGAGATTAATTGCTTTCTGCTTTGCAGAGCCTAAATTCTTCCACACAGTTGAACCGTCCTCTGTCAGCGTATTGCCTGAATAGAGAGTATGACCGGGTTCAATGCAATAGGCTTCTTTGCCGTCTGCAAAAATCTTGCACAGCTCTTCGCCCACTGTACCTACAGTATAACCGTCGCTGACTGTGGTCTGCTGGAATTTGATTGTGTTCCCGGTGCTGTCATAACAGTAATCAAAGGTAATTGTAACCTTATCACCGCTTGCCGCGCTTACAGGGAGAGTGAACATTGTTCCGAATATTACGGCAACCACGAGTAAAAGTGCTGTTATTCTTGTGAGTTTTTTGTTTTTGATTAAGTTCGTCATTTTAAAATTCCTTTCATAAAAAATATGGGGCAAGATTTTACCCTTGCCCCGATTGATGTCTTATTCTGTTTTAAATACAATCATAATTTCATCGCCTGCCCTTCACCATAATCTTCATCTATATCATCAGATTGCTCACTGCCGTCCGTTATATTTACATATTCGCCGATAATGTTCAGCGCTTCGCAGTAACTTTCCGAACTCGTAACACGACTGCACATTTCTTTTGCTTCGTAAGCCATACCGTTTTGCTTTAATGTACGGCTTGCAATTCCTAACAGATTGAATATATTGCCGTCCTGACCTATCAATGCACAGTCGGGTTTGACCTTTTCTTCTTTGTTCTGCTCAGGTTCAAAACCACCAAGCCTGTTGTCCACATAGTCGGATAGCCACATCCCTGCAAAGGCTGTGTAGGACTGTAATCTCCACATTGCAAGCTTGCCGATGTCAAGGTGGACATCTTCAAATGGATAAAGAATACAGGTAACGCCGTCATTTTGAAACGCAGAAACATTCTCAAACTTTGTATTGTCAAGAAGTATTCCTTTGTCCGTAAGCATTTTATTGATGCCGTCCGCCCATTCCTGTGTTTCACCGCCGCATCCCTGCAAGATGAGTCCTTCATTTCCGTTCATACGGCGGAGATCCGAGAGTGTAATATTATTGATTTTCATTGTCATTTTCCTTTCATAAAAATAAGCACCCACAATGAAGTGAGTGCTTTGCTTAATCGTCTGTTCAACAATAGACTACATATATTTTGTTGTTTTCTGTGATTACATTGAATGATAAGTTGCTCTGAGCTATGCCACTGCTTTGGTAGTAGTAGGCTACATACTCAACATCACCACAGCAATCTGCTGTCAGTCTTTGCGTATCATCATAATATGATGCGTTTGTGGGCGAGAACCAGCTTGCGTTGCCTGTGTTCAGTGAGGAATCGTATTTCATTCCAAGCTGTTGACCGTAGACTATACAGGCACTTACCGCATACTGAACATCAACCGTTTTTGCTTTGGTAGGCGGTTGCGTAGGCTTTTCCGTAGGCTTCTGCACAGGCTTTTGAGTAGGAGTTTCGGTTTCTTTTTTAGCAGTCGATTCTGATTCAGACTGATTACTATTCACTGTATTCTTGCTGTTGTTCCGAACCTCAGTTTGCGTTTTCTGAATCGGATCCGTTGCTGAAACAACCGCCGAATTTTTCCCACTGTCGGCTTTTTCTTCGGTTTTGGTATTCTGTCCCGAAGGCTCTGTTTCTTTTGAAACTGTGGCTTTTTCGGGGATTGTTGTTTCAGTTGTTGCCATTGCAGAAGTTTCCCCAGATACAGAAACACCCACGGAAGTTGAAACCGTGTGTGATAAAGAACTATTATCCATTTTTTCTTCTACCGTACAAGCTGTGAATGTTCCTGTTGCTAAAATCAATATCAGCATTATTGCGATTTTCTTTTTCATACTATCGCCGTCCTTTCAGCAACAAGTATATCCAAAGATTTTGAAATGTCCAGAGTTTTTTTGGGAATACAGACTGGAATACATCAATCTTTACATTGATAAGATCTTAATCTTCCATCATTGTAAGCTCTGCAATAAAATATACAAGAATTTCATAAGCCTCTTTGATGCAATATATTATTTCTAAACGGAATCCTCATACTGATTTCATTTTTATAGTTGTCTGTATTGGAAAATACAATAAATACAATTCCTGCTAGAAGAATTTTTCGATAATTCTCAAGCTCCATCTCATGTTCGCCATATGCATTATCAGATATAATTTTTTTCACTTTATCCTTAGCTTTTCTTTCATAATTTGCAGTTTGAAATACAAGTGCTTCAAAATGAGCCAATAGTACAACTATTTTTTCTCTTGGCAACATGGTATTTGATTCAATTATTGATAAGACATATTGATCTATTTCCCTTGTTATGAAGAGTTTGTACGTTCATATCAAATGATGTATACCCAAATAATTCTTGTATCCATTCGATTTCTGCATAAGTGATCTCTGACTTTTCTAACTGCGTTATATGATGGAATAATTCTGTATCTTGGATGTCATCAGGTAAATTGCTAAAAAAATCTACAAGATTTTTAAAAGTATCTGTTCTCATGAATTCAGACAATGCTTTATTAACAGATATCATTGTCTTGCCTATTTTTTCTGATAATTCAAGTAATTGCTTTTTCCAATTGTCCAATAATAGCCCTCCAATATATATCGTCTCATCATGTCATCGTACATCGAAGACTTCCGTAATAGAAATAACTTAACAAATTGCGATTTATAATACAGATATTATACATTACTCCAAAGCAACGGTCAACTGAATTTACATACTCTGTGTACAGTTTTCCGATTCATCTTCCGGCATGTTCTCGGATTCATCTTCGCTTTGCTGTTCATCAAGTGCCTGATGATACACATCCATAACCTTGCTGTTTAGCATATCTCTTGACTCCTTTGAAATCGGGTGAGCAATCTCGCTGAACTTCGTTTCGCCGTTTTCGTCAACATAGTTACTTGCAGGCATTGCAACAAATAAGCCTTTTTTTGAGTTCATCACTCTGATTCCGTGAATTGCCACAGCACCGCTGACAGTAACGCTTGCAAATGCCTTTGTGTTGCAATCATCTACATCAACGAGCTTATCAATCCTTACCTTGATATACGGCAGTTTCCTTTTCTGATTGTTGTTTTTGTTTCCTTTGAAATTTGTATTCTGTGCCATATGAATTTACCTCCGATTTAGTGTTTCAGCTTTTCTGCCCACAACAGAGAAAGATGCAAAAGTGCGTTTCTCTGTTCTTCCTCTGACAGGCTGCCGAGGAAATCTTCAAGGGTGAAATTTTCCTCATATTCTTCTGCTAACTCCTTGCAGTTGTCGCATATTTTTTCTCGCCTGACAAGTACCGAGCCGTCATCCTGCTGGTTGAATGATAAAACATCGTTGTATCTGAATCCGATTTGCTGACGGATTTCATAGGGAATTGTAATTCTTCCTTTTTTACCGAGGACTCTGTAAATTTTAAGCACTACTCGTCCTCGCTTTCCGCAAGCTCTGCTCTGCACTCATCGCAGAGGCAGTCGCTACAATTACACTCATCATCAAAATTTTCGCAATCATCATCGCATCTCTCAATCAGAATTGCTCCGTCCACAGCTGAAATCTGCACAGCACAGTCGGATGTGATTCCTGATACAATAAGGGCATCAAGCGGTATGCTTACATAAATTCTATTTTCCATTGCTAATAATACACTCCTTCAAAATTTGTTCTAAATCAATTTGTTGTTCGGTTGTTAAGTCAAGCAGGCTTAACTGTAACGGCTTGTTTCTCTGCCTTTCATACATATCGTAGTTGCTGATTAGCAGTTCGGGGAATTGTTCGCCTGCGTTGATTCGCTGTTTCATATTGTGTAACCTTGTGAAATCAAAGAATGAATAACCGTCATATAAATTGCGGATTTCTTCACAATCGTTATATGATACAAGCCATTTGCCTTTTGCTTTTGCAAGTGCGTTTTTCAGCCTCAAGTGGTCATCCCAAGTGAAACCGCACTGATAAACATACTCACTTGAATAGTACGGCGGATCGCAGTAGAAAAAGGCATTTTCTCGGTCATAATGCTTTATTAAAACTTCGAAATCCTGATTTTCAATCACAGTATTTTCAAGCCGTTTTCCCACTTGCTCTATCAGTTGAAACAGGCTCACTACTGAAAATGGCTGACAGGCAAATGATTTTCCGCCGCTTGAATAGCTGTATCGCAGGAGTTTAAGAAACATTACTGCTCTGCGCAAGTCATAGTCCTGTTTCATTTTTATATACAATTCTATAATTTCTTCTGCTCTCAAGTCGGGAAGGATAATTTTCGTCAGTTCCAATTCTTCATCAAGGTACTTATCGTCAAACTTTTCCTGCTTAAAAAAATCCCTGATTGCATTGAAATCATCCCTTGAATTTAGCGGATAGAATCCCAATTCTTTTATAAAAGCCAGAGGTCTGTCACGCATACAGCGAAAGAGGTTTACAAGATTGTGATTGTAATCATTGTAAACCTCGAATTTATCAGGCTTTTTCTTGCCTAAAAGTACGGCTCCGGAACCTCCGAACGGTTCAATATACCTTTCGTAATTCAGAGGAAACAGGGCGTACAAAATATGAAGGATGGAAGTTTTGTTTCCCATCCAACTTACAGGGGTTTTGATATTCTCACTTCCTTACGGCGAGCCGCCGTTGGCAATTCCCCACCGCATAACATTACGATAGAGGAAACATTGTCAGCAGTGGGGAGTTATAACTCTCATCTCGCCAAAATTTTTTAATACCAATCGCCCCTGAAACGACAAAAAGCCGTTGATTAAATTTAAAATCTAACCAACGGCTGTATATATGAAAACCAATATCAGTCGTTCGGAACGATTGATATTAGTTGTTGTTATTTAATTTTTACTGTCTACCTTTTTAATGATTTCACCGATTGCTGAAATTACATTGACTGTAACAGCGTTTCCAGCCATCTTGTAAAGCCTGCTGTCGGATAGACCTGTTGCTCTTGCTTTATCAAAATGCTCGTCCGTGAAGCCTTGTAATCTCCAGCACTCCCTAGGAGTAAGCTTTCTTATTCTGCCTATGTGAACTTCACCGTTTGGCTCAACAAAGGCTACTGCAAACTTTTCATTATCATCGAGAACATCTGAATTTTCTACAAACACTCCCGAATGTTCAGCCTTTCGATTACTGATTCCCGAATCCTGCCTTGCAGTTATGCACCTTGCAATTTCTGTCAGCTTCGGATCGGGATTCAGGTCGATGAAATGGACACGAGTGTCCATTTCATTAGATTCATGTCGCCCGACCAGTTTGACACTTTGTGTCAACGATCGATGGCTAATTCTATCATTTTCCCTTTCAGGTAAAAGATAGAATACAGCCTGCGTTGCAGAAGTTGTCAGAGTATGTGCTACCTGACTTCCGACTCTGCCACGCCTTGAATTTTGTCCCGAAAAAGCAGTATCTATGCTGTCGCCGGGATATGCAATCTGATAACCGTCTTTGGTCTTAGATTTTATCGGCAAGCCAAAGTTTTCAGTATCTTCAACGAGATAAAGTCCCGAATGACCGCCGAATCCTCCCGAACCGCTTGTCAGTGTACAGCTTAGCCCTTTAGATGAGTAGATTCGCTCACCTTGCGTTGGGTTTTCTTTGTATAAGAGTTTTTCCGCTTGTTTGCGTGAAAGATAGTACTTCGCCGGCATATTGTCCTCGATGATATCCGATAATGTACACTCGATTTCGTGATTGCGGTACTCCGAAATTTTTGCTGTTAAGTACCTGCCAACATACATCATACCCCTCGTCGGTGCAAGCTGTGCTTACTCGTTTCCAACCGCAAGCGGTTAAAAACTCGCACGCTATGCTGCACCTCCTCTCCCCAAAAAGCTTAATGCTTTTCGGGGACCCTGTATTCAATGTATTGAGGATTGTTTCAAATGTTTTGCCTGAGTCGTGGTTAAGCAGACCGGGAACATTTTCGAGGAAGATATACTTAGGTTTTTTAACGGCAGCAATTCTTGCAATTTCAAAAAACAACGTTCCTCTTGTATCGTCAAATCCTTTTCTTGCTCCTGCGATTGAGAAGCTTTGGCAAGGAAATCCGCCGGTAATAAGGTCGAAATCGGGTAACTGTTCGGGTACGATTTTTCGGCTCTATACTAAATGTTGGGGTAAGGAAAGAGCCTACAAAATAAATTTAAAAATTTTCAAAAAAAGTAGAGCATATTTTCCGAAAATCCGTTAAAATGGAATTGACGAGAAACCAGAACGGAGGAATAAATATGCTCTACAAATATTTTACAGAAAAACTCACAGGATTGCAAGGGCTTTCAATAGAAAAAGTTGAAGAAAATCAAAACACTATTCACATACATTGCAAACTTGAGCGTAAGAAACATAAATGTCCTTGCTGTGGCAAATTGACAAACACAATCCACGACTATCGTGAGCAGGTTATCAAGGATATTCCTGCCTTTGGCAAGTATGTTTTCATTCATATTAAAAAGAAAAGATATCGCTGTACTTGCGGTAAAAGGTTTGCTGAAAAGAATAAATTTCTGCCACGCTATCACAGAATGACAAACAGACTCTCGGCGTATATCATCGACAAGCTGAGAGATGCTGTCACTTACACAAGCGTTGCCAGAGAAATGAACCTTTCTGTGAACACAGTTATCAGAGTTTTTGGTGTTGTTGATTACGGTCATAAAAACTTGCCGTCAGCGTTGTCGATCGATGAATTTAAGGGTAATACAGGCGGCGAAAAGTATCAATGTATAATAACTGATCCTGTTAAAAAGGTCGTGCTTGATATACTTCCTGCACGAACAGAAGTATGTCTTACCAAATATTTTGCAAAATTCAGCAAATCAGAGCGTGAAAATGTCAAATATTTTGTCAGTGATATGTGGAAACCTTTTGCTAACATCGCAACGGCGTGGTTTAAGAACTCAAAGCAGATCGTAGACAAGTATCATTGGATTCGTCAGGTAAACTGGGCATTTGAAAGTGTGAGAAAGGAAGAACAAAAGAAATTCAGCAAAACACATCGGCGATATTTTAAAAAGTCACAATTTTTATTGCTCAAAAGATTTGACAAATTAACCGACGAGCAAAAGCAACAGGTCAATATTATGCTGTACGCCTCGCCCACATTAAGTACGGCACATTTTTACAAAGAGGATTTTTTAAAAATTCTCGACTGCAAAGACAGAGAAACGGCTAAAAAACCGATGGCAGATTGGATAAATTGGGCTTATAACTGCGATATCCCACAGTTTGTTAAGTGTGCAAAAACGATGATGAATTGGCTCACAGGCATACTCAATTCATTCACAACAACAATCACAAACGGCTTTACAGAGGGCTGCAACAACAAAATCAAGGTGCTAAAGCGCAATGCATATGGCTTCAGAAACTTTAAGCGTTTTCGCAATCGTATTTTACATATGTTTGCCTATCAATCAGAAAAACAAGCGACAGTTTAATTTTCTGCCGCTTGTTAAATATCTTTATTTCATTTTTCGGATTACCCCAACTATTGACAAAGAACCGATTTTTCTTGCATCATCAAAGTAAAGTTCACCTCCCGTGTCGTACATTGCTTTGTATGCCTGATTTGCATACTTGTCGATTTCGCAGTATCCGACGCACTCAAAACCGCCTATGGCTTCAAGTCCAGAACGGAAACCGCCAATACCTGCAAACATATCGAAATATTTGATGCTCATAAATCTTCATTCCAAAAGAAGATTTATAGATTAAAAACACCTCACATTCCTATTGTCATTCCGTTATCCTCATCAGGAGTTTCATCTTCAACTTCTGATTCGGATTGGTTTTCTGCTTTGATTTCTTCCTGCGTAAGCTTTCTGAATGAGTCCTCTCCGGGAACTACACCGAGTGTTCGACGATTGTCCCACTCAGGAAATATCGTACCCAACGAATCAACAAATTTAACCGTTCCTCTTGTGCCTGAGGTCACAGGTGCATAAGGGTCATTCATAGAGATAAGCTCAATTCTTGTACCCGGCGGATACAATTTCTTTGTGCTTTCAGCGATTCTGCGCTGTCTTTCATATTCGTTCAAGTTATACATCTCCTATTTTTTAGTTTTGATTCAAGCAATATCCATTAGTGGGACTTCTGATTTTTATTGTCATAAAATCAATCTCCTTCTTTTTTTCTGTTTGTATTGACATTTTTGTTGTCAGAGAAATGTGCGATTTCATTTTCATCACACTCATCATTGCGCCTGTCAAAATTAGGTTTCTGACGCATCTCTCTTTCAAACTTCCTGAGTTCAGGTGTGTCGGTAAAATACATTTAAAATCATTCCTTTCAATTTTTTGTAAATAAAAAAAGGCAACCGTTCTAATCAAAAAAATTAAAACGATTGCCAAATAAAAAAAGAGCCAATTACTATATCTCTAAAATAAGAAATATAATGATTGACTCATATATTTGATAATATTAAATTAAGCAGATTAGCGAAAGTAATCAGTTTTCTTTACCTTTAACTAAATTTTGTAGCTTTTCAACAGCTTCATCTTTAGTTTCAGAATCCTTCACTATTTGGATAATTGAGTTCATAAGAACATCAAATTGTTTGTCTGTCATATTTTCGAACTCCATATCTATTCCTTTCCGATAAAACAATTATCACTTCTACCGGAAATAAATTTTGTATATAAGTAATCGAGGCTCATAGAAAAACTATGAGCCTCTTTTGGCTCCCCCAACTGGGCTCGAACCAGTGACATCATGATTAACAGTCATGCGCTCTGGCAAGTGTAGAGGAATAACCACATAAAAACGATTGTATAGGTCTCAAGTATCGTCTGTGTGTGTTTGACATTTTATTGTTTTGCCACAAATAAATATTTTTTCAACAGATTTTCTCCATAATTCAGGTATACTACTCCAGTCTGTCCAATTTTCTTGTATATGTTTATATGCTGCAAATGGTTTATCAGATTTTGGAGCACTATATCCTAAAACATCCTCAATACAATTTTGTAACACAACTAATTTATCATCATCATTTAAGGCATTTCTTATAGGTTCATTAAAACGCTCTGCACCATCGGTTTCAAAGTCACCATCATGTATAACATAAATATCTATTGTCATAGCTTTTAAATATTTAACTAAAGAAATAATTGCAGCTTTACCACGAGCCCTTACTATATGCCAATCCGACAATATTTGATTCTTTAGTTCATCTGGCATTCTGCTTATTGTTTCAGTCAAGACCACTTGTTCAGTGTCACCCTCTACGACCAAAACCTTTTTGACAAAAAAACATCTGGCAATTGACTCATCAATTTTTAAAATAATTTTTATATTCTCTTTTGAATCTTCTTGGAGTTTTATAAATTCATCCGTAACATTAAATGGCATAGATTCAACTACTTCAGCTTTTCCATCTTCCGACATATCATCCTTTATAGTAGTCCATAAACTGTTGAGTACTTGAGATGGCTTTTTGCTAATGTCAATCATATACGGCGAATGTGTTGTACAAACAATTTGATTATTAGCATTTTCAGCCAAATTATATATAGTGTCTCTCATTTTATTAATAGCATTTGGGTGCAAATAAATTTCAGGTTCCTCAAAGCCAATAATTAAAGGTCTTGTTTCAGATTTATTTTTTCGATTATCTCTTAAACTTTTATATCTTAATAATGCAAATACTGTAGATCTGATAAGTCCTGTTCCCTGTAAATTGGCAGGTGTCGCAATATTACTATTCATTTCTATACGGAAAGTTGGCTTTATTACGCTATCTGCATCGCTCAAATTGGCTGATGTTGTAATTCCTGTACCAGGAAAAATTTCCGACACAATATCATTAAGTTCCACAATCATTTTAGAAATTTCGGTACTAGCATCTTCAGGATCCAATTCTCGGCTAAGTTTATCCAGATATTTTTGAGCCTCTTTATAATTCTCCGAAGATTCTCTTATTTCAGAAAATAATTCATTTAAGGTCTTTTGAAGTGTTCCTGATGATCCTGTTATCTCATCCTCCTTATCTTGTGCCGGTATAAGCAAATATTTTGGCAATTTACTCAGTACATTCTGAGGAATACCACCAGGATTTTCTACCCATACTTCTTCCGATTCATCAAATTCATATATTTCATCTACTGAATCAAATAACCTTTTTTCTTTAGTTGCCAACTTTTTATTCTTATCTAATTGTTTTATTTCATCTGTTAAACTATCTTAATTTAAACCATTATCTAAATAATCTTGTACAGTTTTACATTCTTTAAAATTAGTTTTAATCTCCTTTTTAAATTCTTTGGTTTCAATTTTCGCTGCAGATGATCCAAATTTAAAAGTTTTTCTGTATATAAAACTCAGCCCAGTTTGACCAACAACATTATCAGTAGATGGTATTACTCTACCCTTAAATCCCCTCCATAACTTTGCTTCAGTAGGTAAATCACAGAATTCTGCTGTCAAGATAATCTCGTCAGCAATTCGTTTATTCTATCCCTCGGCGGTGGTGCATGAAAAATACTCATTTGGATTTACTTTTGGTTTATTATTTAACAAATAATCAAGAGCATACAAAATACTACTTTTTCCCACATTGTTTTCACCAATTAAAAATGTAGAATCAGAAAAAACAATTGTAGTATCATAATGCTTTCTAAAGCCTTGAATTCTCAGTGAATGTAAATACATTTAGCACTCCCTCTTTCTATAAAACTTTCTAAAAATCAGTAAGAAAAACTATATTATTCATAATTAACATCTGAAGCAAAATAAGCAATAGATATTAGATAATCTATTTATATTTTTCTTTTATATGTTCTGTCACATCTGAAATTTCAGGAAACAGTTGAGCTCTATTAATTGAAAACTTGTCCATCTGTTTTAAAATTCCCATTTTAGCTTTTTGATCTATTATATAAATCTGAATTTTCGTATGTTTTTTGTATCTGTACTTATTGATTATATTATCTGTTAAATCAAACAATCCACAGATTATAAAAGCACCGTCTTGCTTAACAATTCTATCGTTCTTTTTCTCGGCAAGAACAAAAAAACAGCTTAAAATATCATTTTTTGCTATCTCATCTCTAAATGCAGGCTTTTCCAGTTTTACTTCATGAAGAAGTCTAATTGCTTTACGATTAAAATCATTTATATCAAGAGTTTTATCCTGTGCCCACATGAGCAATTCCTTCTTCATATCAGATTTAAATAGTGGTAAACTAGCTAATATCGAAACCGTATCGCTTTTGGGGTATTTAATTTCATCCGTTTTTACATCAAAAACAATCAATTCACCTTGACTATTAAAATTATCACAACATGCAAAATAAAGTGCTACCAAAGGATTTTTTGTAACATCTAAAAGTCTTGTGGGCAGTCCATAGTGCTGCATTTCCACTAAATAATCAAGATGGGTAAAGCAATTTTTAAATGAATTTGGACACTCTATTACGGTTTCATTGTATAGGTCACATTCATGCTTATACCAACTATTCAAACGCATTACAGAAGGCAATAAAACATAATTTGCATCAGAGTGACCTCTATAATATATACTGTTTCCAGATTTTCCAATTGTTTGTATTATTTTATTTGCTTTATCAAATGAAGTTATTAGATTAATCTCTACTTTAGATATTATGTATATAATAGCCTGAGCAAATGATAATGTGCCTAATTCAAAATAATTGCTAAGTTCACTCAACATTTTTCTGGTAGCATTTTTACGTTCCTCAGAATTACTATAAATTCTATAAATCCAATAAACTATTGCTTTAGATTCAATAACACTCAATTCTGTTTTTTCATTGTAATAAACAGAATTGTTTTCTAAAAAGTTTCTCCAATATTCATTGGCTACATCTAATTTCGGATAGGAATTCTTATAAAGATAAGCAAAAGGTGATTCCATTGCAGACAAAGAAGAATACATCTCACTTTTATTGATTCTTGCAAATATGTATTCAGACATATCACAATAGTAATCCTTTTTCAGCTTATTAATACATACAGTTTCAAATGCTTTTTTAATAATTTGGTTTTCTGCAAAATTGTTAGAAAAGAAAAACGCCATAAAACAATCTCCTTTAAAAAATAAAAACATATTTATAACGAATCTCATATCACACTTTACATGATTATGAGATTTTTGTTAATCTTCACCATAATCGCTATGATTGTGTTTTTTTAATTTAATACAATAATTTTTCCTCTCTCCCTACACATCTCCGACAAATGAAGGATAACTATTAATTATGGCTGAAAGGGGAAAAGATAATTGTGAAGTATAAAGTATTGATTATCTCAAATAATGCTAAAATTGAAATGGATAATACCGTAGATATTGAATATATAGTTTTGAATTCACCAAGTAAAAGAATATTAGAGGAAACAATTCTAAAAACAGATTTTGACTGTATTATCCCATTACAAGCAATTAATAAAGGCAATAATACTTATAATATATTAAAAGTATTAGATTCCTATGGTCTGAAGTATTTTGGTGAATTCAAAACTATATATTCAATATC
>ENA-UEQS01000957-UEQS01000957.1-human-gut-metagenome-genome-assembly--contig:-NODE-957-length-20013-cov-7.762590_pt1 | contig 20013 bp, 16 predicted proteins | sample MGYA00242953_ERZ507953 | MGnify/ENA primary metagenome ERZ507953 (study PRJEB26167, sample SAMN06115474) | human gut metagenome | host: Homo sapiens | place: China:Jiangsu | collected 2016-07-06...
CTTTATCAATTCCTTTATTAAAGGCATCATAAATTCCCTTGTCAGGCTCTGAATAAATTTTTATCCAGCCTTTTTTTTCATACGGGGACAAAAATTCCAATGTCCCATCGGTGGAAGCTCCATCTATAATCAGATGCTCATATTTGACATTTTTCTGAGCATGGATACTCTCTAAGCAACGTATAATTTTTTCTTTCCGGCCAGACTTCAATAAATTATATGATGCCGTGATAATACTTATATCAATCGGATCTGACATATATCAGGCTCCTTTTTTCCAGTTATCCAAAATCCAGGAGGAGGAATTGGCTTTGTTTTCGCCGCCGACGCCAAAGGCCAGGCTTACGTTCAATTCCTTGCATATTGCAGATTCAGGAATGTTATCTTTGGTGCGGTCGCCGCCGTTGGCAAAAACCAAATTACAGTCCGCATATTTCTCCCGGGCGCGCCGAATGCCGTCGCTGGCCGAATTGTCATCATCATTAAACGCCAGAACGTCTATTACCCCTTTCAGGTTCTCGCAGATTACCCGACGCGTGTTGTAATTCATAAAGTTCTTGCCTTTCTTGCGGCAAAGCCACGCGTCCGAATTTAACAGCAAAATAACTCCGTCGCTCGCAGCAGCTCCCGCCTTTATCATCTCTATATGCCCCTCATGTATCGGATCAAAACCGCCGCTGACTATGTAATAAGTAGGAGAATTTTTCAGATTTTCGGATTGTGCACCAGTACTCTCAGAATGACGATACATATCAATTTTCCTTCTCTGTCATAACAAAAAACCACCCTAAAGGGCGGCAGAGTTTTAAACGGATATGTAAAGTCAACAGAACGAAACGAATGAAAATTCGTTTCGTCTCTGCGGATGCAGAAAGTTTTCTGTTGTAACAACAGACTTAAGACAGATATCCCTGCCTTATCCTTTACAAGAGCCGTTCAAAGCTCCGAACTTACTGAGTTCTGTTCCTCGGGTTTGTCCCCAGGCTTGGACTCACAATAAAGGAAGGGATTAGAAAGTTCAAGCACTATTTTGAAATTATGCCATAAAATGGAGAAAAGCATACAGACTCAACGCTTAATTGCTTAAATTTTTTATAATTAACTTATGCTTTCAAGTTTTTCAGAGAGCTCCAGCCACAGAGACTCGCTTTCCTCAAGTTTTTGTACGATCACGGCAAGCTCTTTTTGTTTCCGGACAATTTCGGACGGCGACATGAGATTTTGAAACTGATTTTCGATATCTTCCTTTTCTTTGTTTAACTGTTCCAATTCTTTTTCCAGTTTTTTCAGGCGGCTTTGCAGCTGTTTTTTTTCCGCACGGCTGTCCTTCTCGGCAGAGGACGGCACCGGCTTTGCCGAAGTTTTGGGAGGGGCCGGCCGGTCATGCTCCAGCAATAATTTTTTATAATCCTCCAAATCTCCGTCATAGGGACGGCAGGTTCCGTTTTTAACCAGCCACAAATCATCGGCAATCAGTTCAATCAAGTGCAAATCATGCGTAATCAAAATAACCGAGCCGCCGTATTCGTTGAGCGCCTTAATCAATGCTTCCCGCCCGTCAATATCAAGGTGGTTAGTCGGTTCGTCGAGAATCAAAAGCTGCGGGGCATTATAAGTCATAGCCGCAAAAAGCAGGCGGGCTTTTTCACCGCCGGAGAGTTTGGCAATCATCGTTAAGGCTTTTTCCCGGTTAAGTCCGAAACGAGCCAGATGCGCCCTCACCTGCGCTTCCGTTTTATCAGGCAGCAGCGAAGACATAAATTCGCAGGCGGTCTGTTCCAGCGGCAGTTCTTCCGCCTGATGCTGGGCAAAATAGCCGACTTTCAGCTTGCCGGAGTACCGCATGGTCCCCGCCTGCAAAGGCAACCGTCCGGAAACGACCTTGGCCAAGGTCGATTTGCCGTTACCGTTTGCACCCAGCAAGGCAATGCGGTCATTATCGACAATTTGGATATTCAAACGGCGCAAAACCGTTTTGTCGCCATAGCCGGCGCTGCCGTCTTCAATTGTCAACAGCGGCGGCGGTAAATCCTCCGGTTCGGGAAAATCAAAAACCGTAGCGGCGGGATCATTCATAAGGGTTATCGTTTCCAGCTTTTCAAGCATTTTTATCCGGCTTTGAGCCTGTTTGGCTTTGCTGGCCTTGTAACGGAAACGGTCAACAAAAGACTGCAGATGCCGGCGTTTTTCTTCCTGACGGGCTGCCTGCCGCTGCAAAACCTCTTTCTGTCGGGCGCGGGTCTGCTGAAAAGTGTCATAATTGCCGCTGTAAGTAACCAGCCGGCCGCCGTCAAAATGAATGATATAGCGGCACAGCAAATTGAGAATATGGCGGTCGTGGCTGATAATCAACAAAGTGCCGCGATATTTTTCCAGATGATTTTCCAGCCAGAGCGAAGCCTCCAAATCCAAGTGGTTGGTCGGCTCATCCAGCAACAGAATGTCCGAAGGACGAAACAGCGCCGCGGCCAATGCCAGGCGCATTCGCCAGCCGCCGGAAAATTCGCTTACCGGACGCGTCAGATATTCATGCGAGAACCCCAAACCGTGCAGAATTTCAGCAGCTCTGGCTTCGGCTGCCGCCGCGCCAATGATATTCAAACGCTCATGAATTGCCGCCAGCTCTTCACCGGAAGCCGTTTGCAGACGCTGCAGCAACTCGGCCCGCTCCCGGTCTTTTTGCAGAATAAACGCCAGAATCGGCATTGTTAATTCGTCAGGCAAAAATTCCTGCTCCACAAAAACAACATTGTAATCGCGAGGAAAAAAGACCGTTCCCTGTTCTGTTTCCAATTCGCCTTTCAAGACTCGGAATAAAGTTGACTTGCCGCAGCCGTTAGGGCCGACCAAACCGACTTTCTGCCCATCGGAAATATGGGCGGAGGCATGTTCAAGCAAAACTTTGGGGCCGATGCGGACGGTTATGTCATTAATGTCAATCATCTAATTTTATCTGATAAGAGGCCTGGCCGTATTTAACCAGTATATGTTCGGGATTCTGCCGGCGATCCAAACTCAGGGAAAAACTTTTGGCATTGCTGCGGATATTGTCATACAAATAAAAACGATAGCCGCCGCAAATATATTTTTTCCCTTTCGGCCTGTCCGTCTCCGAGCAAAAAGCGGTAATGCTGCCGATCAGCAGGTCATAACTTCCGGCCAGAGGGACGGCTTCCATACTCAGAATATAGAAAATGTCTTTGCCGTTCCGGTGTCCGATGACTATGTCATGATAGGGAAATTTATAACTGCGGCGAAACATCCACAATTTGGGAAGCATCAGATTGCTCCATTTGCCGTCGCCGCGATTATAAGTATAACTGCTGGTTTCCGGATTCAGTTTGACGTAAGCAACCAGATTCCGATAGGTATCTATCCGATAATTTTCATCTTTCAGGGTTACGGCACAGTTGTTTTTGCCGTAACAGGGTTTAACACTGGTAAAGGGAGAAAATTCCATATTGCTGTTGCGGTAAAACCGTTTCATCCGCGCATTCAGATAACGGGCGGACAAATCGTCATTCCAGCCTGCCGTCAGGGTATCATATTTCATATACTGGGTGTTTATGCAGTTTAGAACGGCATTTATATCGGAACTTATTTTACAATTGAGCGGTGCACCGTGCGGACGAATCGAAATTCCCAGATATTTTGAGCAGAAAAGCTCCGCACAAAACAAGACAAGCAGCAACAGCAATATAAAAGTCAGTTTTTTCATTCACACCTATTTCAGCTGCGTCCGATACAGCGAACGATAAACGCTGTCCTCCTTCTGCATCAGTTCGTCATGGCTGCCCATTTCCACCAGTTCGCCGTAATTTACGACGACAATTTTGTCGGCGTTGCGAACCGTGGACAGACGGTGGGCAATGATAAAGACCGTACGATCGGTCATCAGGTTGTCAATCGCCTGCTGAACGATTGCCTCCGACTTGTTATCCAGAGCGGAGGTCGCCTCGTCCAAAATAACAATCGGCGCATTTTTGATAAAGGCACGGGCAATGGCAATACGCTGTTTCTGACCGCCGGAGAGCAGAACGCCGCGCTCGCCGATTTCGGTATCCAATCCTTTATCCAGAGAAGCAATAAACTCTTCCAGGCAGGCTGATTTTACCGCACGGTCGATTTCTTCCGGCGTTGCGTCTTCCTTGCCGAGCAGAATATTCTCGCGAATCGTGCCGGCAAACAGGAAGTTATCCTGAAAAACGATGGCGATTTTATCGCGCAGCGAATCCAGCTCCAAATCACGAACGTCAACCCCGTCAATGCAGACACTGCCGGAAGTGACGTCATAAAAGCGGGGTAGCAGGTTAACCATGGTGGTTTTGCCGCCGCCGGAGTTGCCGACAAAAGCTATTGTCTGACCGACTTTAACGTTCAGACTGACGTTTTTCAGTACCGGTTTGCCGGGAACATATTCAAAACAAACATTTTTATATTCAATCGACTTACTGATTTTTTCCAACGGTTTGGCATTCGGTTTGCTGGTAATGGCGGGAACCTGTTCCAACAGCCCGAAAACGCGTTCCATTGCCATCAGCGACAGCTGGACGCTGTTGAAATTGTTGCCGATGCTTTTTATCGGATTATACAGCATAATCAGCGCGGTGATAAACGAAACAAAATTACCGGCGGAAATCTGCTTGGTGACAATCAGATAGCTGCCGAGCCAGATAATCAATGCAATGCCAAGAGAAACGACAAAATGCATCAGCGGTGACATCAGTCCGGTACGCTGAATCATTTTAATCCCCAGCTTGAAAACACTGTTTAAGGTGTTGCGGAAGCGGGCCAACTGGTATTGATAAAGGTTGTAGGACGTAACAATGCGGTTGCCGTTGAAAGTTTCGTTATAGTGGGTCATTACCGCAGAACCGGAAAAGATGGTTTTATCCATCAGCCCCTTGATGCGGCGGCGCACGGTTGTCAGCGGATAGAGGGCTCCGAGCAGAACGATAATCGCCACGATTGCCAGTTCCCACGAGTTGTAAATCAAAACGCCGATAAGAGACAGTGAAGAGAAAACACGGGTCGTAAACAGTTTGAGGTTATTCAGCAGCCCGGCGCAGGCCATATCAACATCGTAATTAAAACGAAACAGAATGTCGCCGGAAGTCGATTTGTCAAAGAAGCCGGCATCATAATGCATCAGTTTTTCAAACAAAGTGATTTTCAGTCCCTGGGAAATTTTCTGTCCGACCCAGGTATTCAGATAAGTTGCCGTATAGTTCAGCAGACTCTGCAGGCAGCTGAACAAAACAATCAGCAGCGGAATATAGGAAGTCGAAGCCGTATTTTTTTCGACCATGACAATATCCATATAAGGCTGCAGCGACCAGGCAATGACCGCATCCATCGAACCGATGGGAATTGTAATCAGGACACCGAGCAGCCCCCTTACCCAGTAAGGTTTGACATAAGGAAAGATTTTGCAATAATTACTGACGGTGTAAGTTGATTTGAATTTCTTCAGAAGTTTGGCAAACATTCTCATCTCAGTTGTGATATTAAAGTTATTCCCAACATAGAACAGAATGCCGCCTTTTGGCAAGCGGAAATAATCAAATATCTATTATTAATTGGATATCTCCAGCCCGGCAGCCAAAACAGGCGTTATGTCATAAACCTTCACAAAATCGTCCGCCGCAAACCGGCAGGCGTTGACATGGGTATTGGTACAGCAAAGGCTTTTGAACAAGCCGCTGCCTTTCAACCGTTCGACGGCTCCGTCAACAAAAACGCCGTGGGTTGCCAATATGTGGATTTCACGCGCACCGGCGGCATCATAAGCCCGGGCTGCCTGAATAACGGATTCTCCCGAACGGATCATATCGTCATATATAACCACCCGGCGTCCGGATACGTTGGCATTCAAGGCAACAACCTCCGTCTGCTCGCCGGAAAGACGCTGTTTCATAATATAAGCACTGTCCAGCCCCAGACGGCCGCTCATTTTCTGCACCCATTTTGCCCGCCCCATGTCGGCCGTAGCCAGAACCGGGTTTTCACCGACATCGGCAATCATCTGTCTTATCAAAGGTTCGGCGGTCAGATGAATCGGACGGATGGAACCTTCAAAGTAATATTGGGTGCCGAGTGAATGCAAATCAACCATATACACGAAATTTCCGCGGGCAGAAGTCGGCAAAGAACTCAGCAGACGGGCAATATTTTTGGCTATGACGACTTCGCCGCGCCGGGAAGCCCGCTCCATGGTCGAATAGCCGAAATAAGGAATGACGATATGCAGCGAAGAGCATTGTTCCATAACCAAAGCGCTGCATATATTATACATCTCCATCACCGCGGCATCGCTGACGGTTCCGGCGACATAGACGGCCGGACTGTTGCGTATCTCCCGTGCTTCAAGGAGACGGTAATAGTTTTCCCCGTCAGGAAAGCGGGTGTGCTCGATTTTGCCGAGGCGGAAATCGATTTCCGACGGAGCCGCGGCTATTTTTTCCGCCAGAAAGGCATAAGGCCGGGAACTGAAAATATTGGCTTTGACAGGCATGGTTTTCCTCCGGTTATCTGTTCGGACAGTTAAACATATAATCTTTAATTTTCAGATAATAATAATTCTTTATATTTCGTTTGTTTTCCTTTATAGTGAGCCGGTCAAAGAAATTAAAAACTTTGAATTTTTAAATTTCTTTGGTGAATGTTACAACTTAATTCACTAAGAGGAAAAAATGAAAATACTTGTCGGCATGAGCGGCGGCGTTGATTCTTCCGCGGCGGCTCTGTTATTGAAAAAAGCCGGATATGACGTTATCGGCGCCACAATGTCCATTTGGGACAAAGCACAAAATTTTAAGAATATGACCGGGAAAGAAGGCTGTTTCAGCCCGCATGAGGAAGAGGACATTGCCGCTGCCCGGAAAGTCTGCCAAAAGCTGGATATTCCTTATCATGTTATCGACTGCACGGCGGAATATAAAAAAATCGTGCTTTCCAACTTCAAAGCCGAATATCTGGCCGGACGAACGCCGAATCCCTGCGTTTTATGCAATGCGACAATCAAATTTTCAGCCCTGCCTCTTGCCGCCCGAGCGGCCGGAATAGAATTTGACAAGTTTGCGACCGGGCACTATGCCGGTGTCCGTTTTAATCAGGAAAACGGACGTTATCAGCTTCTTTGCGGCAAAGATCCGCGTAAAGACCAGGCTTATTTTCTTTATCGTCTGTCTCAGGAACAACTGGCCGGCATTATGCTGCCGCTCGGCAGTTACACCAAAGCGGAAATCAGAGAACTGGCCAAGGAAGCCGGGCTCGAAGTCTGTGACAAACCGGACAGCCAGGACTTTTATACCGGCGATATCAATGATATTATTCAGGAAGCGCCGAGAAGCGGAAACTTTGTCAACAGCGAAGGAAAAATCCTCGGACAGCATCAGGGTTTCTGGAACTTTACCATCGGGCAGCGCCGCGGTATGGGTATTGCCGCGGAAAAACCGTTGTATGTTATTGCCCTGCATCCGGAAACCAATGAAGTCGTGCTGGGCTTTGCCGACGAGACAATGCAGCAAGGACTGATTGCCGGACGGATGAACTGGATTTCAATTTCAGCACCGGAAACGGCTTTACACTGCGAAGCCAAAATCCGCTCATCGCAGAAACCGGTCCGGGTTACGGTGACCCCGGAAGAGAACGATTGTTTCAAAGTTGAATTTGAAGATTTGCAAAAAGCTTTAACGCCCGGTCAATCCGTTGTTTTTTATCGAGACGGAACGGTTTTGGGCGGTGGTTTCATCCAATCGGTCTTTTAAACTTCTCATACCGTAACCTGTCTTGCAGCAGGTTACGGTATGAAACATTTAATCCCAAGAACTCATCATAATTTTGCGATAGCAGTCGATAACGACACGAATTTTCGGAATATCTTTGGTCAGACGGTGCGCCACCAGATAAAAAGTTACTTCCGGCGTCTCCTTAATCTCCGTCAACAGGCGGAGGCCTCCGTCATTGGCATATTGCAGCGGCAGAACCCCTATGCCTCCGCCGGCACGCAAAATTTTAACAACCGAAAAATTGGAGTTGGAGGAAAAGCAGACGCGAGGAGAACGCGCCATAATATCGTTCCACACTTTCAAATAATGGTAATGCCCGAATTTGCCGCAGACACGGTGGTTGGCAATCAAGTCCTCAATGCTCTTCGGTTCGCCGTGTTTTTTCAGATATTCGGGTGTGGCCATAAAACCGTACTTTACATTCCGGCTGGCAACGATAACCAGGTCGGAACCGGTCGGCGGCTCAAAGGTAAAGCCCAAATCGACGTCGAGCACATTGAAATTCGGCGGCTCGTAGTTAGAAATCGCATCAATGCGGATATTCGGGTATTCTTCCCAGAAAGTGCTGATGCTGTCACTCGGCAACGCGGCTGAAACTGCCAACGGAATACCGACACGGACGGTTCCCGACAGAGCATCCTTATGAGAAGCAAGGGTATCTACGCTGCGAACAACCTTTTTGATGTCAAACCCCAGATTGATAATGTTCTGAGCCTCATAAGTAAGGACACTGCCGCGGCCGTTGCTGGTTACCAGCTTGGTTCCAAGCTCCTTTTCCAAATCGCTGATATATTTATTGAGGGTATCAACGGAGAGGTTCAGGGCTTCGGCAACTTTTTTCTTGCTGTTATTTTCCGAAACAGCAACCAGCATTAGCAAGCCTTCCAGCTTTGCGATGTCTTTTTTGGTTATCATCGTCCCTCACAACAGCCGGCTAACGCCGACTCAGCAGTCTTTCTTGCATTCGGCAATATCAGGCCGCGGTATGATTAATAATCAGACTTCCCAGCTGCGGGAAAATTCTTCGTCCTTGAACAGAGAGGCCAGACCGGTAATCTGCTTTAAGCGCAGCACCTCATCGGCAGACATGCCGATGTTGCGGCAAATCCAGGCATCGCTTTTGCCCATTTCCAGCAGCTCGGCCACGATGTTGCTCATCAGGTCAACGTTATGGCTGCCGCGGGCGCGGTTGTGACGAATGGTTGAAGCCATCCGGTCGCCCAAAGGTTTGTCAATTACGACAACCGGCATTTTGCCGCCTTCACGCTCATAAATGCGCGGGCTGGTCAACATGGTGGTAAAACGGTGGAAACCGTCCACAACGATGTACTCATCCTTATCTTTGTCATAGTAGCAGACAATCGGCTGGGTGAAACCGTCTTCCCAGATAGAAATTTCCAGCAATTTCATTTCTGGAGGAGCAACACGGTTAGGGTTGTAGTCGTTGGCCTTGATTTTTTCGACCGGAATCGCCTGAACATTGTAAACAGGGCTTTTATATTCACTCATAATACTTTCCTCACAAGTTTCTGTATTTCGCCATTAATTCGCGCTCACGCTCCGCCTGTTTTTTGGTTTGGGTAAAGCCCATATATTTGCAGAGGTGATCGTTTTTCAAAATGCATACGGCCATTCGTTTCCAAGACGGAATATCGATGGTTGATTTTATATCATCGGTGTTATCCGGCGTGCCGAGAAAACGAATCTTGTCGCGGCTTTTGTTGTAACCGCTGGGACCGTTACGGCGAATCGGATAATTGCATTCTTCCAGCTCTTTCAGCGCGTCTTCGTTGACCACGCCGCCTTTTTTCCACCAAAAACGAATGGATGTTTTAAATTTATTGATATAATTCTGGCGGATGCTCTCCGGCAGGGTTGCCAGCAAAAACTTTACATAGGAACGCCAGGTGTGCCCCGGAGGCAACGTGAACTTGCGGGCGCCCAATGCCTTGGTGCTGCCGTAGATGGCTCCGAAGTTGGCCCCCTGAACCCGGCCGACAACCCGTATCCAGGTATCGGGCTCAAGCACGCGGTAAAGGTTCAGGCTGTCTTTGGCGCTCTCATGATACGGACTGGCAACACGCATCTGGTTAATGGAAAGGCCTGCCTTATAAAAGAGGTCGTAAATATGGTTGTAATCAAAATCAAACTTGCCGTTGGCAACCCATACATCTTTGGTTGTCCAGTCATACAACGGATAAGCGTGATAAAAATTCTCACCCATTTTGGTGTTCCATTTGCCCTCGCCGACGCTGGTTTTTTTATAGTTGGCGTAAGCCCGGTAACGGTTGAGGGATTCATCGGCGCGAATCCCCAGCAGGCAGATGGATTTTCCCTTATGCTGGCGGGCATACCATTTTCCGAATTCCGCATAGAAGTCTTCCTGCGGCATTTTGTATTTGTAAAAATCGAAGTTATGATTTTCCAGCTTAATGATATAATCCTGTTTGGGCATCGGGCGCACCCAGGCAGCCTTTTTGTCGGGATCCCAGGTGTACCAGTACATCTGGTAGTTGCTGACGGCGCAGCGGGAAGCCTGCGGAATGCAAACCCAATAAGGCTCGATATCGTTTATATTGTTTTCAAACATACGGGTGACAAAATCCGTCGTTGTCTGATACTGAGCCTCAAAATCCTGATGAAAGACGCCGATTTTTTTTTGAATATTATGACGGCGTTTATAGTCCAGGACAAGATTCAACAGCAGGCCGCTGTCCTTACCGCCGGAAAAAGAGACATAGATATTCTCAAAATGCTCGAAGATATATTTTAAACGAGCCTGAGTTGCCTCATAAACATTAATATCCAAATATTTCTTCACAGTCGTAATGCCTCCTCTTTCGTTATCATATGGCATACATTTGACAGAACATTTTTTTTACGTTCCAAATTATCATTAATCAATTGTTCCAAATTGGTTTTTACCCAAAAGTCATAAATATTTATTTTGCGTGCGATTCCTTTGCTCACGACACTGTCCAGCCCCTGTACTTTACATTTATAATCGAAAGTTTGGGAAAAATATATAATATTATTGCATAACTGCATATCCAGCCCGAACTTATCAACGCCGTAAGTACAAAACATAATATCCGCTTTTCGCTCAAATTCTTTTATCGCTTTACGTTTATTAGATTTTCCGGTCAGTTCGACAAATTTAACATCGCCAAAAAACCGGCTTTCCTTAAAAAAGGTAATTTCATCCAAAAACTTAATATAAATAATAACCTTTTCGCCGCGCTCCAAAATCTGGTGTACCAGTTTCCGCAAGGCTTCAAGCTTGTTCTCCGAGAGGGTGTACATCCGCTGGAAGTTCTGGACAACATCCATAAAAGCAACTTGCTCCCGGTCCCGCAAAAAGAGACTCTTTTCGTCATTATAACTTTTTTCTTCCTGCGGTGTCAGTTCAAAATAATGGTTCCTGTGGGTAATTTCGTATTTGTCCCCGAAATCAAACCCCAAAACATAAGGTTTGACAAGCTCAAACAGGCGGGCTTCGTCTTCAGGACGCGACCAATGTTTCATAACCAGATAGTTGCTGTAGCAGAACGGCATGAAGATGTGGCCGAATTGATTCTCGTTCATCCGCAGGATTTTAGTGTCTAAAAACTCTATCTGCGAATATAAATCAATTAATCCTTGTGTCAACGGAATACTGCTCAATATTAAGCGGTAACTGAATTTTGAGCTCAGAGACAGCAGGCGCTGCGTCCGTCCCGCCTCGGTATTTTTTATGGTGATGCTTTCATCGACCACGCAGAAAATCTTAAAGTTGTGGATTAAATTATACAACTCCAGATATTTTTCATCCGAAATCGATACGCTTTCTATCGAATAATAGTACATCCGGTGACGGAACGTCCGGTTGTTCTTTTTGATTTCGTTCATATAGGAACGCGTGGACAGAAATCCCGAAGGCGCAATCCATATCACGAAGTCAACCTCGTTCAGCTTTTCTTCCACCAGAGACAACGCCAGCTGTATTTTTTTGGCAACCTGATTTATAAACAAGACACCGGCTTTGAGTTCGCTCAGCTTTTGGTGAGCCTTTTGCAGAACGTCTTCCTGCAGCACGTCTTCATAATCCATATCGTCTTCCCGCATTTAATATTATCATCCCCTAATATATAATAATCGATTTAAGAGTTCCACCTCTCTTGCTAAGGTTGCGAATAAAAAATCTCATTATTTTTGGCACGAATATTGCATATAAAACAAATAAGTTTATGGAAAAATTTTGAGGTTTTGTGATTATGAACACCGTTTTGTTTAAGAAATCAGCCGTTTTCAGCATTATCGGAGCTGTTTTTCTGCTCGCTGGCGGACAGGCTGCGGCCAGTTCCCGCATAAAAGATATTGTCGATTTTGAAGGCGTCAGAGAGAACCAGCTGGTCGGTTACGGCCTGGTTGTGGGCTTAAACGGCACCGGTGACAACATAAAATCCATCAATTTTGCCAAAGAGAGCCTGATCAGCATGCTTGACCAGCTTGGCATCAACGCCCGCGACGGTCAGCTTAAATCCAAAAACATTGCTGCCGTCATGGTCACGGCCAGCCTGCCGCCCTTTGCCCGCCAAGGCAGCCGGATTGACGTTATGGTCAGCGCCATGGGCGATGCCAAATCCCTGCAGGGAGGCACTTTGATTGCCACGCCGCTAAGCGGCGCCAACGGCGAAGTTTATGCCGTGGCCCAGGGGCAGATTGCCACCGGAAGCGTTTCGGCACAGGGCAATAATGCCTCGGTCACCCGCGGGGTTCCCACTTCGGGGCGAATCGCCAACGGCGCGATTATTGAAAATGAAATCGACTTTGCTCTGGACAGCCTGAAGAATATCCGCATCGCCCTGCGCAATCCCGATTTTACCACCGCGCGCCGGATTTCCGACGCCATTAACGCAATGCTCGGACAGCCGGCTTCCAAAGCTTTGGATCCGGCCACCGTCGATTTGCAAATTCCGCAGGAATATGAGGACAAGGTGGTCGATTTGATGACCAAAGTCGAACAGCTGCAGGTTCAGCCCGATCAGCTGGCCAAGGTGGTGATTGACGAAAGTTCGGGCATTATTGTCATCGGCAAGGATGTCAAAATCAACAGGCTGGCCATTGCCCAAGGCAACCTGACCATCAAAATCTCGGAAATTCCGATGGTTTCCCAGCCCCTGCCTTTCAGTAACGGAACGACCGTTACGCAAAACGTTACTGCAATTGACGTTAACGAGGAAGTCAACAGCAGGCTGAGCGTTCTGGACACCGGCGTTAATCTGCAGGAACTAGTTGACGGCTTAAATGCCCTCGGCGTTACCCCGCGCGATTTAATCAGTATTCTGCAGGCCGTAAAAGCCAGCGGCGCCCTGCAGGCGGATATTGAGGTGATTTAGAATGGAACTGAGCAATGCGAACATAACCGGTTTTGACGCCGCGGCTATTGCCCTGAACAGGAAGCCCAACACTTCCCTGAACGGAACAAAAGCCATGAGCAAAGAAGAAGCCCGAGCTGCCGCTCAGGACTTTGAAGCCTTTTTCCTGAGCAAAATGGCCGAAACCATGTTTGAAGGCATTTCCACCGACGGCATGTTCGGCGGCGGTCATGCCGAAAAAGTTTACCGCTCCCTGCTGGTTAACGAATACGGCAAGGCAATGGCAAAAAACGGCTCGGTCGGCGTGGCCGATGAGGTTATGCGCTCGATTTTGGAAATGCAGGAAATGGAAAGCCAGGGCTTTATCAACGGACAAAGCGCAAAATAAGAGGTGTGAAATGGAACAGGCAGAACAACAGACGGAGATGCAGAAGAAAATCAGCGATTATCAGGAAATCCTTCTGACTTTCGCCGAATTGCTGCAGGAAGAAAACCAGGCTCTGCGCGATTATAACGTTGTCAGAGTCAGCGAGATGTATGAGCAGAAAGCCCAGATTGTTTCAGTTTACAGAAATCTGGTGGCTTATTTTATCAAAAACCAGCATGCCCTGGCCTCCATGGACGACGAGGCCAAAGCTACGCTGAAGCAAAATTCCCTCAAGCTGGACGAACTGCTACGGGAAAACGACTTATTATTAAAAACCAGAATGGAAACCAGCAAATCGGTTATCGGTTCGATTGTTAACGTCGCCAAGATGACGAGCAAGTCCAACTCGACGTCTTACGGAGCCCAAGGGCAGTTTAACCAGCCTGACAATCAACATAGCGCGATAGCTGTCAACAGAACATTATAGGAGTTGGAATCATGGTTATGTTATCAGGCTTACAGACCTCTTTGAGCGGCATGAAGGTTGCCCAGAACCAGATGGATATCGTCGGGCGCAACCTGGCCAATATCGACACGGTCGGCTACACCCGCAAAACCGCGGCTCAGAAAAATCTCGTTCTGGGCGGATACAGCGCCGGCGTTCAGCTGGGAGATATTACCCGCACCGTTAACGAAGGTCTGTTAAAAAGTTATCTGGCCTCCAACAGCCAGACCGGGAATCTTAATGCCAAGAACCAGTTTCTGGGCAAAACGGAAACATTGCTGGGAACTCCGTCCGGCAACAATTCCATTGCCGCCAATGTCGGCGATCTGCAATCGGCTTTTGAAACTTTCGCTTCTGACGTTACCTCATCTTCGGGACGCTATAATCTGTTGAACAACGCCAATACGGTCGCTTCCCGCCTTAATTCCCTGACGACGGAAATTCAAAAACTGCGCGGCGATGCCGATTTGAGCATCAGCGAAGCCTGCGACCAGATTAACGACCTGCTGGACGACCTGCAGAACCTCAATGACCAGATTGTCAAATACAAGGTTTTGGGATATGACGGCGTGGCAGATTTGGAAGACCAGCGCGACCAGGCTCTGCGTGATTTGAGCGGACTGATAGACATTTCCTATTTCAAGCGGGAAAGCGGCGAAATCGTTATTCAGACGACCGGCGGCGTTACGCTGCTGGACCGCTATCCGCACAAGCTGTCGCACAGTGCCGTTGCACAGGCCAGTCCGACCACCTCTTATGCCGGCGGCGGCATCGGCGGCATTTATGTTGACGGCGAAGACATCACCAATAATATTAAAGACGGCGAACTCAAGGGGCTGATTGACATTCGCGACAACCAGCTGACCTCGCTGCAGACCCAGCTGAACGAACTGGCGGCCACAATGAAAGACGCCATCAACCAGGTTCACAACCGCGGAACGTCTTATCCGAACGCGCCGTCGGAACTCACCGGCAGCCGAACCTTTATTGACCCGGCCAATCAGAATATTCAGATTTCCAACGGCGATGTCAGACTGACAATTTTTGACTCCGAGGGCAAGCAGGTTGCGACAACGACTTTGCTGGCCGGATTGGGTTTTCCCGACGGCGGGGGCAGCGTTTCCGATATGGTGGGACTGGTCAATGACTGGCTGACCTCTCCGGACGGGGCAAACCTGCCGCAGGCTTATGCCGAAATCAATGATGACGGAAAGCTGGTTATCAACACCGGAGACAGCAACTATTCGTTCTCAATTATGGACGAAGCCTCTTCCACCGCCGGCAGCGACCAGCAGGACGTTACGATTAAATTCGACGTTAACGGCGACGGCGCTTATGACCGGACGATGGAAGGTTTTTCCTACTTCTTCGGAATGAATGACTTTTTCCAGACTACCAAAAACGAACACATTTATGATTCAAAAGTGTTGAATAAGAACGCCAATCTCGGGGTTCAGGAAAAAATTACCATCAATTTCGCCACCGGCAACAATCCGTCTTTGGGTTCAATCAACATTTACCCGAACGAGAGCCTGCAGGATATCGTCAACAAAATCAACAATGACCCGAAGCTGAACAGTCAGATTAAGGCTTCGCTGGTTCCCAACGGCAACGGTTATGTTCTGCAGATTAACAACACTTCGGGCGAACAGCTGGAAATCAGTGAAGCGATCAACCAGACCACGGGGCGGACAACCGGTTTTCTGGAAAGAATCGGCATGCATCCGTCCAATTCGGATGCCGCAGGGTCACTGAGCGTGCGTGAAGACCTGCTGACCAATCCGTCGGGCATTTCTTCCGGCACGCCGGAATTCAACTCCAATTCCGGCGAATATCAGTTGAATCCGGCCGCCAACGACATTGCCAACGCGATGGCCAAGGTCTTTACCGATGCGCAAGACTTCGGCCAGGCCGGAAGTCTGGCGCAGACCAGCACGACACTGGCCAATTATGCGGCAACTTTTGTCGGCGCCGTGGCAACGGAAACCAACAGCGCAACCTCGGCATTGAATTATCAGCAGGAGCTGACTAACTCCATTTCCCTGAAGGAAGCGACGCTCAGCGGCGTTGACCGTGACGAAGAGCTGGCTCAGCTGATTATCTTCCAGCAGAGTTATGCCGCCTGCGCCCAAACATTTACCGCGTCTAAAGAAATGTTAGACATGCTTTTGAATATGGTTAACTAGGAGGACTGAAAAATGCGCGTACCTACTTATGCAACTTATCTGAATATGACCAATGCAACGATTGCCAACAAAAATCTGGTCGATCTTTACAGCTTTCAGTCCATTACCGGTCTTAAGGCTCAGAACTATTCCGGCTACGGCATGAGCGCCTCCAGCATCGTTTCTCTGGAAGCGACGCTCGGCGTTACCAGCACGTTTATGGAAAACAATAAAATTACCGAAGTCGAAATCAAAACGATGAACACGTCGATGGAAGCGATTCAGGATGCGATTAACGACTTCAAAAGCGCCCTGACCAGTTTCAGCGGCATTACCGGCAACGGCGGCGAAGGCACCACCATTACCGACAACACCGGCGGCAAGCTGACCTTTACCAGCAACGATCCCGACGATTATATCGGCAAAAGCATCATTATCGACGGTAACGAATATAAGTTTGCCAACAACAGCAACGGCAATAATATTGACATCAGCGGCGCCACAACGGCCGAAGAGATTATGACGGCTCTGAAAGACAAATTGCCCGCCAACGCCGATTATGACTTTGACGGCACAACGTTTACTTATCCGCTGGGTACGGTTGACAACAATTCCACAATTATCAAGGCCAACGGCGTAACGACCGGTTCGCCGGTGACCACTACTACCGGCGGCAGCAGTCTTACTCCCGATTATACCGGCGGCGAACTGACTTTTACCAATGACAATGTGGCCGATTATCTGGGACAGACGATTACCATTAACGGTGTTCAATATACCTTTGCCAATGACGGCAACGGCAATAATATTGACATCAGCGGCGCTGCAAATGCCGAAGACGTAATGAATGCTCTGAAGGATAAGCTGCCCGCCAATGCCGATTTTAAATTTGAAGGCAACAAATTCACTTTCCCGCTTTATACGATTAACGGCACTTCAAGCGTCTTGAACGTAGACGGCGTGGAAACCGGCGAACCTTATACCATGAGCCCGGATCAGGCCCGGGAATTGAGACAGCTGCAAAACAGCGCCTTTTCGGCTTTGAAAATGCTGGTTGACAGTCTGAATACTTTTGCCAACGGCAAATATCTGTTCGGCGGCGGTGTTTCCAGCCAGGCTCCGGTCGATTTTCCGTTTTCGACTTTGGACGAATTTCAAGCCTATTATGACGGTTTGAATATTCAATACCCGAGCAACAGCAGCGCTGACCTCTCTAACTTTTCGGTCAACGCGAGCAACACGGGAGATATTTCGCTTAAACTGAACGGAAACAACACCAATCAGGGCACCATTACGGCAGAAAAAGCCGGCGGTTTTCTGAAACCGGCAATTACTGCCAATGACAAGACAACAGGCACACTGACGTTCAACAGCGACAAAAACACAATGAACGCCACCGAATACGGCGCCTTTAACACGCTCAGCGCGGGAGACACTGTTGTCATCGGCGGCGATGCTGCCGGCGGCAATGCCAAGGCCTATATTGTCAAATCGGTTTCCGCCGACGGCAAGACCGTTACTTTTGAAGAATCGACTCCGGTAGTTACCGACGATGTGATTACGCCGGACAATGACGTCACTTTCAGCAAATCGTTCCCGGTCGGTTCGGTGATTAATATGGACGGCTTTAAGAACAACAACATTGCCGGCCAGGTTCAGGTTACCGGTATCAGTGACGACGGAACCGAATTATATGTTACGGTTGACCCGTCGCGCTTTCCGACCACGACGATTGCCGCTTCCAGCTCATGGAGCCTTTCGAGCGAATCTTATTATAAAGGCGGCGATCTGACTTCGGAAAAACGCATTTCCGAAAACCAGTCCATCAGTTTTGACGTTAATGCCAATGATCCGGCCTTTGAAAAATTGTTCAGAGCATTGGGAATGATTGCACAGGGCAATCTTGTAGATACCCGCAATCCGGCTGACGACATTACCGGAACCATTTCTTCGGAAAATCCGATTGATCGCGTCAACGAAGCATTGGATCTGATTTCCGACGCATTGTTTAATGCCAGTGAAAATGCCAATGTTAAAAATGCCGACATTTATACAATCTCGGCCAAAATAAACTCAAATTACGTTGTTTTGAACCAGACCATGGAAAACCAGACAACAATCAAGGCCAATCTGGAGAACAACATCTCTTCCCTGAAAGATGTTGACAAAACCGAGGCGGCAACCAAACTGCTGCTGGCTTCGCAGAATCTGGAAGCATCTTATGCCGTTTTGCAACAGGCCATGAGTTTGAGTTTGCTTGATTATATCAAATAAGCCGACGGTTTGCTCAAAAAAGCCCCTCGCAGAGAGAGGCTTTTTATTATTTCCTCTTTTGTGCCTAATATTTCACTACCGGACGAACGTATATGTTATTGTAGCTCTTACCGTAGCTGCCCCTGAAACCGCTATGCACGTTCAATATCCACGCATAGTCACTAGAAAACTCGGTAGAGGACCAGTAATAACTTTCCGTCAAGGTTGTGGCTCCCGAGCTGGCTGTCAAACTCAGCGAGGCATTCACATAACTCTTCGCGTTATACAACGCGATCAAATCCCTCATACTCGGCAAAAACCACTTCGTTTTCTTACAGAAATCCTTGCTGCACCCGCTCGGTTCATAACTGTTGGTTGCTGTCGCAGCCGGCGTTGTACCGCAACTGCTGCCGCAGTTCAGTATCGCTGTCGTATTCACTCGGCCATCTACCCCACAAGTCGTTAAATCCATACTGCTGGTACAGTTACCTAACGTAGGAATATCATAATAGCCAGTAACCCACATCATTGTTGAGCTGCCCGCGGAACCGCTGCTGTTAATATCCGTCAGCGCAACGGCCAGACGATTCGCCGTATCAAACACGATACCAATCGGCGTTTTGCCCGTTACCAGACCGCTCGCGACCGTTCCATCGCCATACAAAATGGCACCGACGCTCACAACCTGATTTTGCGCCGATTCGGTACAATAAACCTGATTATCGTCACTCAAAGCAAAAGGACAACGCAAAACCGGATTCTCACCGCAGTCATCAACCTTCATTTTATAACCCAGCTGTTCACAGGTCGGCGGAACCGCACATGATGTTGCCAGAGCGGAGCCGCTTTGGGAGAAAGATGCCATGAGCAGCACCGCTCCCATCATTTGTTTACACTTCTTGTTCATCATCCTTCTCCTTAGTCAGTTATTCTCTTAAGCTTCTTCTCGGCGCCTTCGGACGCTTTTTGCCGCCGCAGAACCCTTTTCGCCCTTGCCGGAGCAGTTGCCTCATTTCACCAGGCACCTTAAAGCGCCGTCACACCAGTAATTATCCAAATCTTCATAACCCATTGCGCAGCCGATGTCGCAATATTTGCCCGAGCACTCCTCATACTCATACAAAATGCCGTCTTGCCGGTCGCTGTCGGCAATGCTGCAACGATTCTCGCAGCATGACTGGCAGGAGGCATAGAGTTTTTTCGTACCGCTCCAGCAGGCCGTACCGATACCGCCGCAGTCGCATTCCACATACGACCCGCAGTCTGCCGGCAAACGCATATATTTAACCGTTCCGCACGAATTGCACGACGGCCCCGCCACATAACCCTGCGCCGTTGCCTCAGCCAGAGTATAAGTGTACCCCTCACAGGGATTGCACACGCATTTTTTATAGGAAGTATCATAAGGGCAGCCTGCCGCCGAGGTGTCCGGTATGGTTCCGGTCTCGTTGCAAACCAGATAATAGTTATCTTCCTGACAAGCCCGCCCGTTGTCCCTGAGGCAGCTTTGGAAGTTCTTCCACGATCCACCTTTTCCGGAACCCATTCATAAGCAAATTCCAAATCTTTTTTCAAT
>ENA-UEQS01000966-UEQS01000966.1-human-gut-metagenome-genome-assembly--contig:-NODE-966-length-19809-cov-9.483479_pt1 | contig 19809 bp, 7 predicted proteins | sample MGYA00242953_ERZ507953 | MGnify/ENA primary metagenome ERZ507953 (study PRJEB26167, sample SAMN06115474) | human gut metagenome | host: Homo sapiens | place: China:Jiangsu | collected 2016-07-06...
TCAGGATTCTGTCCCCACTCAGAAAAAGACGTACATTCTAAAGAAAAAAGAAACGATTACGCAAAGAGGATCTCCTGATACATTTGTACAGCAAAAGATCCGGCAGATGTGCTTAAAACCACAAAAAAGAGATCAGGCAAACGAATCACAGGAGATCCGGGAAACAGATGCAAAAATCGATCATTCCATAAAACAAGCCAGCCGTACACTCAAAAAAGCGGCACAGAGAAGCAGTATACGAAAAAAGGCAGAAGCAGAAAAGCCAGAACAATCATATTCTTTTCAACAGCCAACAGAAAAAGAAGAAGCTGTTGTGAAAAGCAGCATGGATCAGTCGATCAAGACCAGAGAAAATACGATCGGTATCCGTACTTCTACAGAAGAAGCAAAGAAAAATGTTGTTGCAAAAGAATATGCAGCGATCCGCAAAGCAGAAAAAGAAGAAAGTGCCGCAGCGATGCAAGCGAAAAGTCATGCAGCTGCGGAAACGGCAAAAGCAGTCACTGCGGAAGCTAAGAAAAATGCGGCAAAGGAAACTGCACAAAAAGCAGCAAAAAAAGCTGCTGCTTCATCTGCGAAGGAAACCGTGAAAGCAACTGCTTCTGCAAGCGGCGGCGGTTTGGTTTTCATTGTTGGTATGATCCTTTTCATTATCTTCTGTGCTTTGGCTGTGTTTATTTGTGTGATTGGCAGCAGCAATGCCAACGAAGAACAAAATCGGCAAAATGCCAGCAATGGCACTGCTGCTGTTAGTGAAAATGTGCTGCAATACAGTAATTTGATCTCCCAGTACGCCAATGAGAATGGCATTGGCAGATATGTTGCTTTGATCGAAGCCATCATGATGCAGGAATCCGGCGGTGTTGGCACAAATGTCATGCAAGTCAACTTTGGTACAGTGACAACGGTAGAGGATTCTATCCGTATGGGCGTGGGATATGTGCGAAATTGTCTGGAAATGGCACGAGTGACAGACCCCAATGACATGGATCATATCAAAGTAGCCTTACAAGGATACAATTACGGAACGGGATACATCACCTGGGTATGGAACAATTATGACGGCGTATATTCCGAAGAAAATGCTCAGGCTTATTCTGATATGCAAAAAGCCAGTCTAGGATGGGGTATCTACGGCGACCCGCAATACGTTCCTCATGTGCTGCGATATTACAGTGTCAGCAGTGGGAACGTAGAATTTATTACAGACGGAGCCACGTTTGCATGGCCCGTTCCGGGGCATACAAACATCACAAGCACTTACGGTTACCGCTGGGGGACGCTACACAAGGGCATTGATATTTCCGACGGCGGTATCGAGGGACAGCCAGTCGTTGCTTCCCGTTCTGGAACCGTTACCAGAGCAGACAACGCTTGTCCGCATAACTATCCCAAAAACTCTAGTTGCGGCTGCGGCGGTGGCTACGGAAATCGGGTAGAGATTTCTCACGGTGACGGAACGTCTACCCTATACGGACATATGCTGACCATTACAGTATCCGTAGGACAAACAGTCAACCAAGGTGATATTATCGGATATGTAGGCTGTACCGGATATTCCACCGGCACACACTTGCATTTTGAGATCAAACAGAATGGAACACAGGTGGATCCGATGCCGTATTTGTAAGGAGAGAAGGACAAAATGGATGAAAGTATCTGTCAATTGATGAATTTTCAGCAAATCACTTTACAATGGATCGAAAAAATGCTATTCTATGATAAGGTAAGGCTAAAAGATATTCCAACAGAGATTCGAGCGACTAGTGCAGACATATACATTGTTGCATTTCGCATTAGTAGAAACATAACCTGTCAGCGGTATCTTCAAGATCTTGAAGTGCTTTGTTTGGATTTGACCGCAATGAAAAATCAAGATCCAATGAAAAGCAAACTTCTCCGGATTTTGTCAAACGCCTTAAAATTTCATGATTTTGGAGAGAAACAGGAATTTGTCAATTTTCAGAAAAATATGCCAAAAAATCTATTGCAGCAATTGCAGGCAAAAGAACAGGCTGTACAAAATAATATCAGAGATCAATTCAAGAAATAAAGAATTGGAATGTAAGGATAAAATCTACAAAAACTTTGAATTGTTCCATGAAAAAGGTGAGGCTATTCTATCTATTGTGCCGCTACAATCTCATATCATTGTAATTACAAAGGAATGCAGAAATCGTGTGTATCATTTCTATGAAAAGCACGGTTTTTTAATCACGGATCAGAAGGACATTATCCTAGAACTATATCAACAAAATTGAATTTAATATCTAAAACCGCAGGAATCTCCTATTCCCTGCGGTTTTCTTTTACCCAAAAGGAGGGCATGCTATATGAGCAATACCGTACACACACTGGAATGGCAGGGAAAAAACGGCGTGATCCGTTTAGAAGCTTCCTATCAGGCAATGCTGCAAGAGAAAACCAACAATCTGGATGGCGATATTTGTTACACTGGAAAGTTGGAAATCATAGAACGGGCAAATCTGACGGCGTATTTTAATGACAAACAATTGGATTCCGGCTGGAATCCAGCTTCCTGGTTTCTTGTAGAATCCCCTGTACCGGGCGTGTATCAAATTCGTGACGTTCCCAAAATCGGTATCCAGGCAGAAATGCGGGAAAAAGTCCGGCAATTTTTAGAGGATACCATTGCACAAGGGACACCGGTTTCGGTTCAGGCGTTTCGACTGGATCATGAATTGAAGCAAACTATGTACGATCTGGCATCTTATCAGAACACCTTGAAGGAAATCAAAGCACAGAAAGATCTTCCCACTCGTCAGGAAGCACGCCGCCGCATGAAAGCATACAATGATCTGTACAACGAGGGCGGCGAAGGATATGTTCCCTACATTCACTGCATCGAAGAACGGGACCATGCTGTAGATCAGATTGCTGTATGCCAGGAAAAGATCAAAGATCTGACTGCTCAGAAACAGCAGCTTTTATTTGACCACGCCACAGAATACTGTATTTATCAGATCAAGGAAGGCGAAGCTTATCATGGCATTCGCTTTTTCAGCAGTGAAGATCAGGAAAAAATGGGTGTCACACTTCATCTCGGCGATTATGATATGGTGTATCAGGGAACGATGGAAGAAATCAGCGGAACCAATAAGCTGGATGCCATTTTTGCAAAGTGTAACCAGGATATTCCGGCAGGATATATGGGACATTCCCTCAGTGTCAGTGATGTAATCGTTTTGAAAAATGGGATCGCAGTCACTGCTTTTTCCGTTGAACCTACCGGATTTCAGGAAAAGCCAAATCTGGAGAATGAACTGTTCCAAAACGCCCAAAGAGCATTTTGTCAGCATCAGAGAAGTCAAGGCATTGCACGATAAGGAGAAATCATATGGAAAATTGGTATCGAGATGACAGCAACGGCATTCGCATTGGAAAAGACGAAACATCTTTGCGAGTGATCCTCGGAGCATGGAAAAAAACGTATGCGGATACGCTGCAAAACCGCATCGAAGTGTTGCAGGAGATCCGGCGTGTCCACGGAACAGAAGTGCCACATGTACAGGCAATGCTTCACGAAACGGAAGAAATGATACACGCTGAAGCAGAAATGCAAGACGGCTTTTGTGCTGATGATCCAGACTGGTACGAAGCCGGAAAAAGTGCATATCAAGCAGCAGAGCAGCGATTTCAGAAGATCGCTGATACCTTGCAGGCACTGACACCGGAAACAGACGCATACACCTTTTCTCAGGTGATCCTGTCCGCAAATGGGGTTGAACAAATGTGTTTCTTTCCCGGAGAGATACAGTTGGAAAGTATCAAGGAATCGGAAGCATTTCAGGCATTTCGGGAGGACATAAGCACACCGCAGCAGCTGAACGACACTGTTCAGATCGTGATTCGGAAATGCCGCTATGGACAGGGATATGAAACCACACCATGTGCCAAAGAACTAGCTGATCTACAGCAGAACTGGCAGCAGATCCAGCCGGAAATCTGCTGTATCTCAGAAGAAACAACCGTTACCTCCTTATGGATCGGTGTAGAAGAAGTGATGCAATCCTATCTGGAAATGGGAAAGGTGCTTGCAGAACACCACCGGACGCAGGAAACTGCCGGACAAGCGAAACTGCATCTTGTACCAGAAAAAGCCGGACAGCTGCATACAGCGGTCAAACAGATCAAACTCCAGACTGGCACATGGGTGTTTCCGCAAGAAGCTGTGGCAGAAATGAATCGGAAAGGCTGTGCAGAATATCCGAAAAATATTGCATATGTGCGGGCTGAATGCCGGAACACAGCCGGAAAAACCAAGCTAGTCGAATTGACGATGGAAGAATACGCTCTGCTGTATCAAAGAACCGAGCAGCTGCTGCATCGGCAAGCTAAAAGGAATCGTAGTTTGGGACTGTGATGCACTAAATTGACACCGGGACAGAATTGTGATAAAATAGTTAGGAACAAACACAAAATTGCACAACAGAAAGAGAAAATCAAAAAATGAAAAGAAACAAGACACTTTTTTACAGCAGTCTTATCGCAATTGCTGCTGGACTATTGTTTTTCCCAAGCCATGCTTTGGCAGAAGAACAAGCAGCACCGCCAATTGCAACAGGAACAACTGTAATTGCAACGGACACAACACAAATTCAACCAGAGTATTCCGGCTGGCAAAATGTTGACGGACAAAAATATTACTTTAACCCAGAAACGCATCAAAAAGTGACAGGAGAACAAGAGATCGACCATGTTTTCTACCTGTTCGACTGGAATGGTGTGCAGAAAACGGGCTGGCGGACGGTAAATGGCAAAAGAGTATATTTTGATCCGGAAACTGGTGCAATGCAGACTGGTTGGATCTCTGTGTATGATAGCCGGTATCATGCAGATGCAAACGGAAAACAAACTGGTGAGATCCAAGTAAACGGCACTCGTTATCTGTTGGACAATGAAACCGGAAAACAGCACACTGGCTTCTGCACCTTTTCTGATGGAACAATTTCCTATTATGCGGAAGATGGAACGATTCAAAATGGCTGGATCGACAGCCGGTATGGAAGAAGCTTCAGCAAAAACGGCATTTTGCAGACAGGCTGGCAGACGATCGACGGAAAAAAATTTTATTTTACGGAAAAAGGATTTGCCCAGACTGGTTGGAAACAGCTGGATAATAACAGATATTTTTTCAAGTCCAACGGTGAAATGCAAACTGGCTGGTTATGCCTTGATAAGACCTACTATTATTTCACAAAAGACGGAAAAAACGTCAGCGGATGGCAGAATATTGACGGGAAACGGTATTATTTTGTTTCCGGCACAGCTTTGATGGGCTGGCAGACACTCGACGGAGAAACTTATTATTTCACTCGCAATGGCATTACGACCGGTGATGCAGTAATAGACGGAAAGACATATCACTTTGGACAAACCGGCTGCATGACACCGCAGACGATTGCTTGGCAGCAAGCAGATGGTGCAGAACAGCAACGAAGCAAATACTTGATTGGAATTCGCCGTTGGGATAATTACGTCTGGACTGTCTGTGGTGAAAATGACCAGACGATCGCCAATTCAGCGTGTGGCATCTTTTCCGTGATCAATTCAGTGTATTACAAGAAAAATGTGTTCCTTGATCCGATCACGATTGCAGACTGGACAAAAGCAAATGGCTACCGTACCGCACACGCCGGTGTCGATGTGCGTTTCTTTCCGGCATACTTAAAAACATTCGGAAAAAACTATGGCGTTCAGTACGCCGGGCAGCTGTACAGCGTAGATGCAGCATTGCAGCACGTCCGAAACGGTGGTACGATCTGTGCCAATATTCCGGGACACTGGATCTCTGTTGTGGATTACGATAAAAAAACCGGAAAATATTTACTTTTGGATTCAGCTGCTTCTTATCCCCGAACCCAAACGATTCAGTGGCAATCCACAGGCGTTGCATGGGTAAGTGCAAGTGAATTCACGCAAAACTCGGCATATCGCTTTTTTGTGAGCGGACGCAGAGTTTATGCTTTGACATATGGTAAGTAGAAAGGAATACCATGAACAAAAAAGAATTATCCGAACTGAAAAAACATTTTTCCGCAGCCAGCGACCGATTTACCATGAACCGTGTTGCTACTGCATTTGTCGATGTGGATCGGAATATCCATAACATCCAGATTCGCCCCTATCACAGCATTCCGGCAGAGGAAAATGAGTGCCTGATGGCGACACTGAAACGTGTCCTCTCCGGCACACTGGGAAAAGGACTGATCGAATATGAGTTCCCGCAGGAAACCTACGAAGAAGGCGGCAGTCAGCACATTCTTTACGGTGCATTGCAGTCTAAACTGGAAAATGAAGATGATGTGTCACTTTTGATGCACCAGATCGCCGACAATCTGGACTATCTCTCCACGTATGCCATTCTGATCGGTCAGTGCAATTACACAGTCTTTCAAAAATCCGCAGACGAAGCAGAAAATCCTTACGACACCTATGAATATCCGTTTCTGATCGCAGCCATCTGTCCGGTAGAAACACGGGTAGACGGACTGGTATACAATGAAACGGAAGAAGCCATCGAGCGAAAAACGGATTGCGACCGTGTTGTCGCAGAGATCCCCTCTGACGGATTCCTCTACCCTACGTTTACTGGCAGAGGTCCGGACGTAAATCATGTGCTGTATTCCGCTCGTAAACCGAAAAAAGTCAATATCAGCATGATAGAAGATGTGCTGGGATGTGTATTTACACTGACCGCACAGGAACAAAAGGAAACATTCCAGACACTCTTGCAGGAAATCGTAAAAGACGAACTCAGCTATCCGGTAATTACCAGCATCAATGAAAAACTCAAGGATATTGCCGCAGAGTATGCCAATGAGCCAGATCTTCCGGTCATCGATGACATTCACGTGCGGGATATTTTGCTGGATTCCGGTGTCAGTCAGGAACGTGCAGAAGCCATGCAGCAAGCATATAAGGAAGCCACCCAGGACAAGCCCATCACAGTCAATAATCTGATCGAAAGCAAGACGACCATTGCTCTGGACGGTGTGACTTTGCAAATTGCCAGTGATGCAGAGGGTAAAGTGCGTACCCAGAACACCAACGGCAGACGGTATCTGCTGATTGATCTGGACAGTCCGGAGGTACAGATCAATGGACTGATGGCAAGAGTTCCGGAACAGAAAGGAGAAAATGACGATGCAGGATAATCCGATCACAGTGGGTCAAACCCTACAGCGTGCCATTGACCGCATCATGCAGCAGCCAAAAACAGCAGACAATATTTACGACGATTCCGCTTTTCGGCAGTTTTTGCTGACTGCCGGTGCAAACGAAGAGCAGTCGCTGGTCAATCAGCTGCTGATCTATGAGCAAGCACCGGAAACAGCAGTCTACATTACCGAAGAAGAACTGCATCAGGAAAACTGGCAGGCAAAACCGGAAAGCAAGGCATTCTGGCTGCTAACGGTACAGACCAGGCACGACGACAGCTATATGAAACTGGAACGTGCCTGGGCAAGAAATGACGTGCTGGGACTGGGTGCTGTTGTGCAGCGGAAATGGCGGCTGCACCCGCACTTTGAATTGCAGGAAGTGGAAATGCTGCGGAAATCCTATGGCAGCATCACTGCGGAAACGCTGCCCCTTGCCCTGAAACAAGCCGCAGAAACCGAAGTGCGGAATGGAATGCGGGCGGAGGAATGGTACGATCAATTCCGAGAATGCACTGGCAGAGTATCCGTAGAAGAAATGCGTTCCCGTATCATGCCCACAGACGATATTCCCTTTGAGAGCGATACAAAGATCGAAGCGGAAACGGCATGGCTGGAAAAGATTTTGGTCAATGCCGTATGGCTGGAACTTCTCAGCCGCTGTGAGATCCGGTTCAATTCCTATGTGCCAGCTGGCACATTGCAGCTTCAGCCCTGCTGCACCAATGAAGATGTTCTGTTTTTCCTGTTGACCAAGATCCACCGCATGACGGACAGTGTGTTCAGTGTGTTTTACGGGAAAATCCTCCCGAAATACGATGATCTGCTGAGTTTCGAGCAGAAATTCCACATTGCAGAGCCGCAGCATGAAGCACTGCCCCTGATGACCATGGAAGATGCAACCATTTGTCCGGCAATGATTCTGCCGGACAGTGAAAAAGAGATCGGTGGCTATGCCCTGCAACGAATCGAATATCTGGAGGACTACGAACCGGAAACTTACCTTAGTTATCTTTCCGGGGATATGCTGATCTCCCATGCCATGGAAACTGCGGAAAGAGCCGTGGAACGCAGATGCGACATTGTGCAGAAAGCAACAGACGACATTGCAGATTATGCGGAATGGGAAAAAGCGGTAGAAACCGTCAGTGATGATGCTCACCGGACAGTCTATCGGGAGATCATTACCTCTTGAATGAACAATAAAATATCGTGAAAAAGAGCGAGATCACAGCAGTGGTTTCGCTTTTTTTGATTTCCTCTTGCAAAATGAGGAAATCTCATATATAATAGTAGAAAGGAAGATTGCAAGTTATGGCAACGATGCGAGAAGTTCAGAGCAACTGGACAGAGATCACCAACCGCCTACTGCACGACAAGGGAGAAATGCTGCAATTTCTGCGTTTCTCCGCAAACCTGTACAAACTGCCCTTTTCCAACGCAGCACTGGTGTATCGGGAGAACCCCAACATTCAGTACATCGCCAGTGCAACACAATGGAATCACAGCGGACGGTATGTCAGATCCGGAGAACACGGCATCACTGTATTCGACGAAACGCCCAGCCAAAATGCACTGCTGTTTTTGTTCGACGTTTCCCAGACCGATAATTCCAGTACGCCGGTCACATGGCAGCTGACTGCCGCAGAAACACCGGAGATCTGCAAATTGATCGGAACAGCACATCAAGCAAGCTATGCCACAGCTGCGGAATTGTGCATCGGTTTGGTGGAGCATTATCTGCAAACTCCCAGAATACAAACGGAAATTCGCTCTCACATGAACGCCATGCGGCTGAATGCGACTCAACAGGAGCAATATTTGACCTCGCTTCGGGAAGCAGCCGGCTATGTGACCGCTCTCCGAATGCAGCGAAATCGTGATGTCACATGGGAAATTCCAGAACCAAATCTGGATGCTATGGACTTTTTCCGAGAAAATCAGAATCTGATTCGGTTTTGCCGAATTGTCAATTTCACATATCGATATGCTCTCAGTGAAATGAAAGAAGCTATCAAAGAAAATACGATTCAGACGGAGGTGCAAAATGAACTACGAACAACTGAACGACTTCAAAAAAATGTTGAAACGAGAAGCCAACGAGGATATGTTGGATCTGATCATGAACGAGGACAGTCTTTTGATAGACATCGATTGGATGCGGATCGGATTTCAGGAAAATCTGGGGAGATACGGGAAAATCTGGTGGGAATGGATGCAACAGAATCATCCAGAACAACTGATATTCTCTCTAAAGAACGACTACTATCTGGTTCTGCATCACGAGATCAATCTGAGAGCAGAGGTAGAATACCGGGAACTGTACACCAAGTACATGATCGAACAGAAAACGGGGACGTTCTCGGAGCAGAGCGAGAAAGCCAGCCGGAAAGCAGAGGAACAGGTATTGCAGCAGATCGTGTACCGGATCCCGCCGGAACTGGACATCATCAATCACTGCAAGACACCGGAGGACTTTCGGAAACTGCCGGAACTCCTGCACTATTAAAGGAAGAAATCAAAGAAGCGGAAACAGAAGTGGCATCTGTTTCCGCTTTTGCATTAGAAGTCGATCAGGCACTTGCCGGAGAATTGTCCCAGTACAATGCCCTGAAGGTGTGCGATACACCGGAGATCCTGATTCAGGCAGGCTGTCAGCCGCTGCCTATGCTGTATACCCAAAAGCACTTGCGTGATGCAGTTCATCCCAAGGGCAAAAACAGTCATTGGCATGGTCTGTCAGTGGAACAAGTCAAGCAGCTGCCGGAACTCATGCAGGAACCGGTCATGCTGTTTGATTCCATTTCGCCACACAACCAGAGAAATATGCTTGTTGCACTGCTGGCAGTAGATCAGGAAAGTATGCCGATCATCGTCAGCCTGCAAGCCAACGGTACCGGCACATATGACCTGGAGAAAGTTCCCACCAATTTCATTACCAGTGTGTACGGCAGAGTGAACTTTGCACAGTATCTGGAGCGTGTCACAGATGCGAATGCTCTCCTATACTGGAACGAAAAAAAGAGCCAAGAGCTTTTCAGGGTGTTAGGGCTACCATTGCCCCAATGCCTGGAACGCTTTGACTCTGACATTATTATACACCAAAGTACCAATATTGTCAATTCTGTTTCGGAAAAAGAAGCAAAAGCCGAAACAGTTTCGGAAAACACACGGCAGTTGTCCCTGTTTTCCGAGCCGGTTCCGGAAATGAATCTGTTGGGCATGGTTGGAACGACTGCCTATTACACCTATCCGAACCAATTGACACGGGACAGCTTATCCCAGATCCAGCAGCAGTCAAAAGCATATGTGATCGCTGCACCGTCCTGCATTCTCAGTACGGATTTTATGCTGGAACACAACATCTATTTTGTCAAAACAGACCGTGACATTAGTGTGGATCAGCTGCAAAGCAGCGATGCGATCACTATCATGACACAGTGCATGGAAAAACAGCAGCAGTTGGTGGAAATATCTGCGGAAACCGCAGAATTTATGTGGCGGGATTTCCATGCTTCTGTCTACATCAATGGTGATCTGCTGCCGGAATATGATGCAGCATCTGACGGTATGGAGAGCATTGCTGCGGAGATTCGGGAAAGCAGCAATATCACCGTATCACAGTTTGATCTGGAACAGTATCAAAGCATTGCAGCAATGCAGGAAGCCCCCGCTGCATCAGAAAACGATAGTTTGACAGAAATTGCAGAAGCAATCCAAGCAGATCTGGAATTGATCTGCCGGGAATATGAGATACCAGTTACCCTGAAAAACATTGTGGTATACGGCAGCCGGAGCAAAGGCTATGAACACGAAGGCTCTGATCTGGATATTCTGGTAGAATACGAGGGCGATTTCCGTGAAGATGAACTGTTTGCCTTGTTTCACGATGCAGAAAATCCGCTGCAATATCAAGGAATTCCCATTGATGTCAATCCCATTCGTGCAGAAGAAAGCGGCACGATCAGAACATATTTACCAGCAGCAGATGCGTTTCTGGAGCATAAGCACATGATCCAGACAGCATTTGCACAGGTGCAGTCCCAGTTCAACCTGACCGCATCTCAGAAGGAATTTTCTCAGCGGCTGGAGCATTTTGCGATCTCGGAGCAGCTGGATTCCGATCTGATCTCCGCAGCCTTTGAACGCTCTCACAATTTCCGCCGGAAATACGGCAGTGTGCAGCTGCTGAGCAAACGGATATTTGCCGGCAGGCTGAACCGTTTTTCCGAAGCCCTGCAAAATGCCATCGACCAGCAGAAGCCGCAGCAGGAGATCCCTCTGACCGATGAGGAAAAGGCATTTTTGCAGGAGGATCTGGCAGCGAATCTGGCAAAGGCTCCGCTTGCCTGGGATGAGATCGAGAGCCTCGGCTATGTCTTTTTTGAGGATGGCTATCTGGACAAATCCCCTCAACGTCCCAGTGAAAAAAGCATCTACGGCAACGGTCTGGCTGAGCCGGAACTCTATGCTCTTGCCAGACGAATGCAGCAAGGCGAAGATATACGAAAGGAACTGGCAGTCGCTCTGCTTGGCATACAGCGAGGGTTTGAACGACAAAACGACAAGCCGTTTTCTGCGACATTTGGCGAAACGGAATTGACTGCGGTCTATGGCAATGCACGGAAAACGATTTCTTATGAATCTGTAGGAGATGCCATTCTTTCTCTTGCCGAAAGCGAGTATCAGGATATTGTACAGGGACGTACCATAGACGATTTGCGGCACATACTTCCTACACTGACATCTGATGCGGCGGCAGAACATCTGATACAGGCTTTTGACGATGCAAGAATGGCAGACTGGCAGGGAGATCCCGTTAAGGAAAACCGCATGAAAAAGGCTCTCTATGCCATTCTGAACGATGAGGAGCAAACGGAAAAAGCCTTTGCTTCCATTGCAGACATGAAGTACAATTACAAAGTTCCACCAATGGTATCCGATTCTGTGACGATGGTGTGGGACAAAAAATGGTTTACCGAGAGCGGATTATTTGAAGACTTTGTCAAAGACCACCCTGATGCAAGCTTTGCTCTGACCAACGCTGTTCTGGAGTTTCTGGACGAAAAACAGCACCAGGAACGGAATATTCCGGAACTTCGTGCTGGTTGGTACAAAAAAACAATGGTTTTCATAAATATTGTCCGGAACGGCGAAGAATTTCACTATGAAGGCAGATTCGACATTGGCGACGGAAAAGGTTCTGGCGGTGGCAGTCTGATCGACCACATTCGGGACTTCAATCAGGGTGTTCTGGATGCCCAACAGTTTCCCTACAATGATGCAGAGCATCAGGAAACTGCCAGATACACGCTGAACGTACTTGTGCCATTTTTGGAATCTCATGCCCAGCTGACATTGGAAGAAACGCAGATCTTAGAGGAGTTCAAAGCCAACAATCCGATCCGGACAGCGGAAACCATGCAGGAAATTGCTGCGGAAGAACCGATCACATCACAGCTTGGTCTGGAAGTTGGTGACGTGATCCGATACGACGGAAAACGATATGCAATCGAAGAACTGAATGATCGGCATATCACCATGAAAAATCTGGACGCACCGGATCTCGGCGGCGTGATCCTGTCGCAGTCGGAGGAACTGGTCTATGACGGCTGGCAGCAGGATATGCTGACAAAGGGATTTGAGATCCTCTCCCGTACATCGCAGAAAGCAGAACTGCAAAGCAATGTACGGGAGTGGTATCTCCATACATTTCCCACAGACGATCTTGGAGAAGAGATTGCCGCAGATATTGCTTTTTCCGATTTGTACGGTAGAAAATCCACAGAGGTCTACGAGATCCTCGGTGTCGAGGATTCCGTGATCCGTGAGCGTGTGGAAGATCAGCTGCGAGAGATCACAAGCCCGACAGAGAAAATCGAGATCCCCGTTGTCAAGAATCTGGCTCAACTCAAAAGAGCCATAAAAATTGGCATGGAATTTGAGATCACAGACCACGTCCGTCCGGAGTGCATTGGCGAAAAAAGAGTCATTACAGGATTCAATACAGTAGATTTCACCTCCCGCAAGCTGGACGAAGCCGGAGGACCTTACGGAAAAGACATTCACATGGACTTTGGCAAGGCGAAGAACTGGAATTTCAGCGAAAATGAAATGACTGCATATCTGGAAGATGGCAGCTTGCTGATGCAGTTCCACTTCGTAGAGCCAGAAACGCTGATGGAGAAAACCAGAGATCCGGAACTGGATAAGGCGATCAACTACATCAATGATTTCTGCGTGGACGAGTACGGTTCTGAAATGGATTCTTCTGACCTTTCTAACATCTCCCTCGCCTATACCACTGATGAAGATACCGACATTGAAATTCAGGTGACGGCAGATCTGGAGCATTTCCAGATGCGGTATGCTTATGGAGATACCATTGTCCGGACAGAGCAGTATGAATCTCTGGAAGAAATGAACCGGAATGTGCTGTCGGTTCTGGATTTTAACGATCTGGTCACGCTGTCAGAGGACGAAAAAGCAGCCGCCCACACAGAGCCGCTCTCCAAAGAAGCAGCATTGCAGCTGGAACTCATGCGTGGAACGGGCTTTGTTGGCGGAAAATTTCGTGTTTCCGAATATTATGCAGAGCATCAGCCAAGCCGAGAGCAATTTGCTGCATTTTTGAAAAATGAATACGGTACCGGTGGTCACAGCGGTGGAGAACAGATCTTTATGGTGAATCATAATGCGTCCGGCATGGAAATCGAATTCCGGAACAGTGAAAAATATCACTACAAATGGAGTGAGATCGCAAAGGAAACGGCTGCTTTGCTGGATGCCGGCACATATATTACGCCGGAGGACATTCAGGAACACATTCAGGATGCCAAATCCGCTATGGAAGATTTTGATCCTGCATACCATACACCGGATTCTCTGGAAAAAGCGAAAGCCGCTCTCCGGCAATACGAGCCGGAAGCTTTGGCAGAAGAAACAGCTGCACCGGAAAAAGAACCGGAAACTGTAACGGAAAGTGATGTTGCCGTTGGCGACCGATTCCGCAATCTGACTACCGGAGAGATCTGCGAAGTGGTCAGTCTGACTGGAGCATTGCCGTGGATCACAGATGACTGCACCGTATCCAGAACAGACGGCGGTTTTACCATCACGGAAAACATTTCGTATCAACAGTTGTTGAATACGGAACGCTATGAGAAAATCGAAACCGCAGAACAGACAGTACAGCCGGCAGAAGTTCAGACAGATTCGGAAGAATCACCGGAAAACACAGCGGAACTGCCGCAGAATTACCGCATCACCTCAGATACACTGGGCATTGGACTGCCCAAAGAACGAATCGAAGCCAATCTGCTGGCGATCCGCACATTGCAGGAACTGGAAGCAGAACAGCGACCGGCAGCCGCAGCAGAACAGGAAATTCTGGCAGAATATGTGGGCTGGGGCGGCTTGAAGCAAGTTTTTGAACCATCGTCCAGCTATTTTGAAGAAGTCAAGGAACTGCTGTCACCGGAAGAATATGCTGCTGCAAGAGAATCCACCTTGACTGCATTTTACACGCCGCCAGCTGTGATCCGTGCAGTATATCAGGAATTAGAACGGATCGGCATTACTTCCGGCGAGATTTTAGAGCCGTCCTGCGGCATTGGTACATTTCTGGGACTTTGTCCGGAGAGTATGCAAAACTGTCATTTTTCCGGCGTAGAACTGGACAGCATCTCCGGCAGGATCGCACAGAAGCTGTATCCCCAGTCTGCGATCCAGATCAATGGCTTTGAAAAGACCCATTTTCAGGACAATGCCTTTGTTGCCGCCGTGGGAAATGTTCCCTTCGGCGATTTTTCTGTCTATGATGCTGCATATGACAGCCACCATTTTCTGATCCACGATTACTTTTTCGCCAAAACGCTGGACAAGGTCTGCCCTGGCGGTATTGTTGCACTGATCACCTCTAAAGGCACAATGGACAAGGAAAACGCATCTGTTCGGCAGTATCTGGCGGAACGTGCAGAACTGCTGGGAGCAATTCGTCTGCCCAACACTACCTTTAAGTATGCCGCCGGCACGGAAGTCACCTCAGACATTCTGTTTCTGCGGAAGCGGACAGAGCCAATGGCGGAACAGCCGGAATGGGTACAGCTGAAACCAGATGCCAACGGCATCCGCATCAACGCATATTTTGCCGATCACCCGGAAATGATTCTGGGCGAAATGCAGATGACCAGCGGCAGATTTGGTGTAGAAAGCACTTGTGCAGACACGCTGCGGAATCCGCTGAGCATGGAACTGGAACGTGCCGTGAACCAGCTGCCCGTACCGCCTGTGCCTGTCCCTGTGACAGAAACGGTGGAGATCCCCTTTGTTTCTGCGGAAAACGTGCGAAACTATTCCTACGCTGTTGTGGATGACAAGCTGTATTACAAAAAAGACGGCATCATGCTGCCGTTTTCACCAGAACTGACCAATCTCACCAAGGCAGAACAAAAAAGCACAACAGATGCAGAAGCCAGAATTCGTGCTGCACTGCCGATTCGGGATTGTCTGCGGGATCTGGTAACTTTGCAGCTGAACGGTGCGGAAGATACGGAAGTCCGCAGCAAGCAGCAGGAAATGGAACAGTATTACGACCAGTTTGTGCAGCAGTACGACAGATTGACAGAAAAGAAAAACCGCAGGATTCTGGAAGTAGATACCGGTTACACGCTGCTGTCTGCACTGGAAAGAGTAGATGAAAAAGGCAAATTTGTAGAAAAAACCGATCTGTTCACGAAACGGACGATTCGCCAGAAGTATCAGATCACCAGTGCAGACACTGCACAGGATGCTCTGACCTACAGCATGAATGAAAACGCCTGCGTGGACATGGCATATATGCAGAATCTGACCGGAAAAACAGAAGAAGAATTGTACATGGAATTGCAGGGACTGATTTTCCGCAACCCGTCCTATGATGCTGCGGATCCGGATTCCCATGCGTACTTGCCGGCAGATGAGTATCTCTCCGGAAATGTACGGAAAAAGCTGACCATTGCAGAAGATGCCGCCAGAACCGATGCCAGATACGCCCTGAACGTAGAACGGTTACAGGCGGTGCAGCCCCAGTGGCTGGAAGCCGCAGACATCTTTGTCCGACTGGGAACCACATGGATTCCAACAGAGTATTACGAGAAATTCGCCAAGGAAACCTTTGAGATCTCGTTCTGGAATCGGAATTTCCACGTGGAATTTGATGCTTTTTCCGGTTCCTATCGTGTCAGCGGACGGAGTACGGAAAAAAACAACATTTCAATCACTGACATCTACGGAACAAAACGCATGAATGCTCTGATGATTCTGGATAATCTGCTGAACTCTCGACGGGTAGAAGTGGTAGATTATTACGAGGATCCAGACGGCAAAAAGCACCGTGTGGTCAACAAGGATGAAACCGAAGCGGCACAGATCAAGGCGGATGCCATTAAGGAGCGTTTTTCCGAATGGATCTGGGAAGATGCAGACCGTCGGGAAAATCTCTGTCAGATCTACAATCAGTCGATCAACTGCATCCGTCCACGGGAGTATGACGGCAGCATCTTACAGCTGCCCGGCATGAATCCGGACATCACACTGCGACCGCATCAGAAAAATGCCGTTGCCAGAATCCTGTTCGGCAAAAACACACTGTTGGCTCATGCCGTTGGTGCCGGAAAGACCTTTGAAATGATCGCTGCGGCACAGGAACTGAAACGGTTGGGGCTGTGCCGGAAAAGTCTGGTGGTCGTTCCCAATCATCTGACAGAACAGTTTGCAGCGGACTACATCAAGCTGTACCCCTCTGCCAATATCCTTGTAGCGACACAGGCAACCTTTGAGCAAGACAAACGAAAAGAATTTTTCACCAAGGCGATGCTGGGCGACTATGATGCCATTATCATGGGACACAGCCAGTTTTCCCTGATTCCGGTTTCTCCGGAGCGAGAACGGGCATTGCTGTGGCAGCAGGAAGATGAGATCACCAGAGGAATTGAAGAATTGAATCATTCCGGAAATGGCAGAAGTTTTTCCGTCAAGCAAATGGAAGCATCTCGGAAAAAAATCAAAAAGAAACTGGAAGCTTTGCAGGACAAAAAACGAGATGATGATACCGTCTATTTTGAAGAATTGGGCATAGACCACTTGTTTTTGGATGAAGCCCATATGTTCAAGAATCTGGAGATCTTCACAAAAATGCAGAACGTAGGAATTTCCAGCGGTTCTGTTCGGGCATCTGATCTGTACATGAAAGTACAGTATCTGGACGAGATCACCCACGGAAAAGGCTGCACCTTTGCTACCGGCACACCAATCTCCAACAGCATTGCCGAAGCCTACACTTTCCAGAAATACCTACAGCATGAGGCTCTGGCAGAAATGGGCATGATACACTTTGACTGTTGGGCTGGCACATATCTGGAAGCTGTCACCGCAGGAGAAGTGGCACCGGAGGGCGGAAGATACCGTGTCAAGACCAGATTCTCCAAGTTCCACAATCTGCCGGAACTCACCAACCTATTCCGGGAGATTGCAGACATTCAGACCGCAGATATGCTGAATTTAGACGTACCGAAAGCCGTATTTCACAATGAAGTGCTGCCTTCCTCGGAGATTCAGAAGCAGTTCATGCAATCCTTTATGGAACGTGCTGACAGGATCCGCATCGGCGGCGTAGACAGTTCCATGGACAATATGCTGTCCATCACCAACGACGGCAGAAGTCTGGCTCTGGATCAGCGTTTGCTGAACCGTGACCTGCCGGAATCGGAACACAGCAAGGCTCTGGCGTGTGCCAGGAACGTATACCGTATCTGGCAGGAAACCAGCGAACAGCTTTCTGCACAGCTGATCTTCTCAGACTTGTCCACACCGGACAAAGCCAAGAGCAGCGAAGGATTTACCAACATCTATGACAGCATCAAGAACCACCTGATCGACATGGGAATCCCGGCAGAACAAATCGCATATATCCATGAAGCAAGTACCAACAAGCAAAAGGAAGCCCTCTTTGAAAAGGTACGTACCGGAAAAGTGCGTGTGCTGCTGGGATCAACGGAAAAGATGGGTGCAGGCACAAATGTGCAGGATCGCCTGATCGCACTGCATCACGTAGATGTGCCGTGGCGACCCAGCGACATCGAGCAGCGAGAGGGGCGAATTATCCGGCAGGGCAATCAAAATGCAGAAGTACACATTTACCGCTATATCACAGAGGATACCTTTGATTCCTACAGCTGGCAGACCATTGAGCGGAAGCAGAAGATCACCGGTCAGATCATGACATCCAAATCTCCCAACCGAAATGTGGAGGACGTAGACGACCGTGCATTATCCTATGCGGAAGTGAAGGCAGTCTGCACGGGAGATCCCCGGCTAAAGGAGCAGATGGAACTGGACATTGAGGTATCCAAGCTGAAAGCATCCAGAAACAGCTGGCGAAACCAGCGGTACCGGTTGGAAAACATGGTCCGGAACGAATATCCGAAACAAATTCAGCAAAAGGAGCAATTCATTCAGCATTACACAGAGGACATGAAGCACTATACGGAACACTACACGCCCAATGCAGACGGATTCTCTCCCATGTGTATTCGTGGTGTGGTGTACACAGAACGAAAGAAAGCTGCTGCTGCTCTGATGCAGGCAATTCGCAGTTTTGTCAAGCCGGACAATTCCAAGGCAGAGATCGGCGAATACTGCGGATTTGCCATGTACGCCCGTTTCGAGCCGCTGCAAAAGGGATACACCATGACATTGGAACACAGCGGTGTACATCGTCTGGAACTGGGCGATGACAGTTCCGGCAACATCACCCGAATTGATAATGTGCTCCGTGGTATCGAGGAACGGATCCAGACTGCCATGCACCAGCTGGAAGATCTTCAGACACAGCAAAACACAGCGGAAGTGGAGATGCAAAAGCCATTTGCCAAGGAAGCAGAGTATCAGGAAAAATCCAGCCGTCTGGCTGCCCTGAATGCTGCACTGCAATTCGAGGACAAGGACGAAATTATCAGTGAAGGCTCTGATGTTCCGGAGCAGAGTGCTGCGGAACAGGAGCGAAAGCCAAAAGACTGCATTGATCTGTAACGAAAATCCGGATGTGCTATCCGTGCCGGAAAAACAAATCGGGCGTATGAAAAGTGGAAGGTGAAAATTATGACTGATCTGATAGGAGAACGATTTGGAAAGTTGACTGTGCTGGAATACATCGGTAACAGTCAATGGAAATGTCGCTGCGATTGTGGGAATATCACAACAGCAACGACAACAAGATTAAAGCGTGGAGAGAAAACATCTTGTGGATGCAAAATTGGTGGGTTTCAAGATTTAACAGGACAGCGTTTTGGACGTTTGATGGTAAAAAAATATGCTGGAAAAAGTCGATGGATCTGTATCTGTGATTGTGGTCGCGAAACGGAAGCAGCGGCAAACAATCTGAAAAATGGTCATGTCACCTCTTGTGGATGTGCCAGGGGGTTAGGGATTGTTGGACAACGATTTGGAAAATTAACCGTATTAGAGCAACTTGACGAAACACATTACATGTGTCGCTGTGATTGCGGTGAAACATGTGAGCGTAACTACGGCTCATTGATTAATGGTCTTACCACAACGTGTAGTAACTGTACAAAGGAACGTAGAGTTA
>ENA-UEQS01000967-UEQS01000967.1-human-gut-metagenome-genome-assembly--contig:-NODE-967-length-19791-cov-6.497717_pt1 | contig 19791 bp, 16 predicted proteins | sample MGYA00242953_ERZ507953 | MGnify/ENA primary metagenome ERZ507953 (study PRJEB26167, sample SAMN06115474) | human gut metagenome | host: Homo sapiens | place: China:Jiangsu | collected 2016-07-06...
GTTAATCCGCAGGTCGTTGGTTCAAGTCCAACTCGGGGAGCCAGAATTCTGAAAAGCGCATCGTCAAAAATGCGCTTTTTCTTTGCCCAAATTGATTGGGGCGCCGCACCTTCGTAATCAAAATAGCAATCCCAGCGCGGCCGAATTATCGGTACCTCTGCGATTAATTCTTCAGGCAATCAGACATAAATTTCTTGCGAAGCTCGCCTTTAAGCGCTTTTTCTTTAGCCTCCTTGCTGCACTTGACCATTTTTTCCTGCTGTTTGGTCAGTTTCTTTTTCCCGTCATCAACTTTCTTAGACAAGCATTCCTTCATGAATTCTTTACGCTTATCGCCGTGAAGATCCTTAGCCGCAGCTTCTTTGCTGCAGTAAGACATCTTATTTTGCTGAGCGGTGAGATGTTCGGAAGTGTCTTTTGCGATGGCCGGATTCATGTATACGGCAAAACCCAGGAGAGAGGCAATCAAAACCAAACGTTTCATAATCAGTCCCTTAAAAGGTTGCAAAGAAGTTGATATCTCCTTTATAACTCTTTAGAGGTAAAAGCTTTAGGCAAAAATCCAAGATTGAGCATGGCAGCTGCCGTATTTCTTCCTTTCCGGTGACGGGTAATTTCCTCTCTTTACCTATTAGTCCTACCTCTAAATATCGGGTTTTTTCTGTCTCTTCTCCGAAAATCAGCTGTTTTTTCTCTCTAAAATAAGTTCATGTTCAGCGCGTGTTCTCGGCGAACCGCAGGCATTTTTACGGATAACCAATGAATACATCTGAATATTTAACTTTGATGAGGAATCGACTCACCGCAGCTTTCGATTTCAAAGAAACGCCTCAAGGACTCAATCCTCAGCCGGCGCTTTGGGCAGTACACAATCGAACTTCGGAAAAGTACTTCCTCTCTAAAAGCATCTCGTTATACACAGTGAACAATGACGAGTATGTCGGGCTTTATGGCTGTACTGACAAAATCAAGAAAACAGACATCGAAGCCGTTTTAGAACAGTTCAAAAGACTGATTTCGGAACTACCGACGGACGAAAAGCATATGTCCTCAATTTTCACTGCGGCGTTGATTTCCAAAGAGGAAATTGACCTGAAGATTGTTGAGACGGCGTCTGCCAAAAAGTTTCATAAAGACTTTTGGTTCTCTCTTCGCGGTTGGGCCGATCTAGCCTTCATTTTGGTCGATCTTAAAAACGAAAAGGTTTATTCCAATTCGTTCGGCAAAAGGACTGTTAGAAACTTCGGATTCCCAAAGAAGTCTGACTAAAAGCTTTATTTAATTTATCTCAAACACCTAGGAATGGAAATGAACGGTTTTACCTTACTTATCGGCTCAGCGGTCATCTTTCTGATCGCCTATGTCGTTTATGGCTCCTGGCTTGCCAAGCAATGGGGCATCGACCCGAAACGCAAAACACCAGCAGAAACTCAGAAGGACGGCATTGACTACCTTCCGACAAAACCGGCTGTTCTCCTCGGACATCACTTCTCTTCAATTGCAGGCGCCGGCCCGATTGTCGGTCCGATTACGGCTGCTGTCTTCGGTTGGGTTCCCGTCACACTGTGGATTATTGTCGGCAGCGTCTTCTTCGGCGGCGTACATGACTACGGTTCTTTGGTGGCTTCTTTGCGCCATAAAGGCAAGAGTATCGGCCAAATTATCGAAGCCAACATCGGAGAAAAAGCCAAGATTCTCTTCGCCATCTTTGCTTGGATTACCTTGCTGGTTGTGATTGCCGCCTTCGCCAACATCGTTGCTGCTACTTTCGTAGCCAACCCCGGCGCCGGCACATCCTCCCTGCTCTTCATTCTGCTCGCTGTCGCTTTCGGCCTGCTCGTCTATCGTACCGGCATGTCTCTTTTCCTCGGTACGGTTCTGGGCCTCATCGGTATGGCTGCCGCTTTCTACATCGGCCATATTTTCCCGATCGTCCTCTCTAAGGATATGTGGCTCCTGATTATGATGGGCTACATCTTTGTTGCTTCCATCGCACCGGTTTGGATTCTCTTGCAGCCTCGCGACTACCTGAACTCCTTCCTGCTCTATCTGATGATCATTGCCGCCTTCCTCGGCATTTGCTTCTATCAGCCAACCATGGAGATTTCTCCGTTCGTAGGCTTTGATCTCGGAGGGGGCCAGTGGCTCTTCCCGGTTCTATTCGTTACCGTCGCCTGCGGTGCCATTTCCGGTTTCCATTCTTTAGTCAGCTCCGGCACCAGCTCCAAGCAGCTCGACAACGAAAAGAACGCCAAGCTCATCGGGTACGGCTCCATGCTAATTGAAGGCCTCCTGGCAATCTGCGCCATCATTTCCGTTGCTTACGTTGCCGCTGACAAACTGCCTGCTCTCCTGAAAGCCGGCGGCCCGGTCAATGCCTTCTCTCAAGGCACCGCAACCTTCATGACCGCGCTGGGTCTTGATTTCAACCTGTCTAAAGAGTTCGTTGCTTTGACGATTTCCGCCTTTGCACTTACTACGCTGGACACCGCAACCCGCCTCGGACGCTTCATCTTCCAAGAGCTGGTTACACGTCCCGTCGAAAGCCGCAACGGCGGTAAGGAACAGCCCATCGCTGCTTTCCTCGGCAACCGTTATGTCGCAACTGCAATCACGATCGCTCTGGCCTGGTACATGTCCATCGGTTCTTACCTCACAATTTGGCCGATCTTCGGTACTGCAAACCAGATGCTTGCCGCTCTGTCTCTGCTCGCTATTGCAGCATGGCTCAGAAAAGAAAACAGAAAGACATTCATGGTCACCATCCCGATGTACTTCATGTTTGCCGTTACCTTCTGCTCTCTTGGTCAGCTCATTTATGCCAACCTTGGCAAGAACTGGCTGATCGTCGGCATCTCTGCCGGTCTGGCTGTTCTGTCTGCCGCCCTGTTCATTGAAGCCTACCGAGTCTTCAGCAATGACAAGGGTCAGATCCCCAACAACCTTCAAGCTCAAAATCAAGAGTAAGTCAGTAGTTACTCACTCGTGAAGTTTCGGCCTTCGCCCAAAAAGCGAAGGCCGTTTCGTTTAGGCTTGTTTAGAAACACTGAGCCTTCTGTCAGACTATTCCTTGCTGAGAATATCCCGATTCAGCATCTCCAACTCATCAATTAAAAGGCAACTGCAACCCGTTGTTTTATCTTTAAAGCTCTTTCGGTCCATCTTAGAGCCACTGGAGATGCTTTTTAGAATAGCGCCCCTCCCCGAGTCCATCCAAAACAAAATTCCCGCCGAGCCTTATTTAATCTGAGCGGGAATTTAGCTTTTATTTGCGTCTGCCGCCGTGGAAAATCAAGCAGCAGGCAGAGCATCAAAGGAGTTATGTCAGCGGTGCGAGCAGCGCTAAAACAATATTGGCAACCAAGAAGAAGACGATCGCAGAAAAATCAATGTTCTTCCAGACCGGAATAAATTTCTTAATCGGAGCCAGGAAGGGATAGCAGAGATAACTCAGCGTACGGTAAAGAGCGCTTGTTTGGTTTACCCAAGAAAGAATGCAGAAAAGCAAAGCGGCAAACATTGCAAGCTCAATCGCCCAGTAAACCACAAGCACAGCAGAGCCCAAGAAGAACGGAAAGAATCCGCCGGCACCGGATCCCATCAGCCAGTGGAAAAACTGATAGATAACGGCGACTAAATAGCAGACAAAAATGGAAGGCCAGTCAATAGTCGGTGTTCTCGGGATAAATCTAGAGACAGAACCGACAGCCCACTGCGTCGTGGTATAGGCAAAAGAAGTGATCGGATCGTTTCCGGGAGCACGCAAAAACTTTAAATAAGCTCTTAACAAGAGCAGGCACGCGAAAACCGTGCAAAGAAGTCTAAGGGTTAATAAAAAAATCGCGGACACTTTCTGATCCTCTCGTTTTACTTGTTTTGTTGTTAGTCATTCTAAATGAGGCGGCGGCCAACAATGCAGAATTTTGGCCTGGACCGCTCAATTAGACGTAAGGAAAACACAACGGCTTACCGGTCTTGCAGAGACTCTCATACATAAGCCAGTCGAAAGCGGGGCCCGGATCCGTCTTGCGAAGCGGCGCGATCATGGAATGACCCGTGACATATTTGATGGGATAGGCTTCGGCAAGCGCGTCAGTGAGTCGCGCGAGCGTTTCATACTGCACTCGCTCGTAGGGCGTCGAATCCGTGCCTTCGAGCTCCACGCCAATCGAGAAATCGTTGCAGTTCTCACGGCCCTCGAAAGAGGAAACGCCGGCGTGCCAGGCCCGGTCCAAACAGGAAACGTACTGGAACAAGCGTCCGATTCGGTCAATAAAGAAGTGCGAAGAAACACGCAGCCCTTCTAAATCTTGGTAGGACGGATGCTTGCAGCAGTCAAGCGTCCCGCAGAAAAGCGCGTCTACGTCCCCGGTTCCGAACTGACCGGCAGGCAAACTGATGTTGTGTATCACCAGAAGAGAAATCTCCTCGCCTTCCGGTCGTTCGTTGAAATGCTCGGAAGGCCGAATTGCTGCTTCGTCACACCAGCCGTTAGGAAAAATTCGCATCAGTGCGCCTTCGGGCCTTTCATTGCGTGCTGACGGCTGCAATAGTACTTCCCGTTGCTGTAGATGGCTTCACTGATCGGAACATACAAACCGCAGTTGGCGCACGAAACCATCTTTTCGCCCGGCATATCGTTTTTGTGTTCCGCAAGGTTGGCTTTTTCCTGTTTATCCAGGCGTTTTTCAAGCTGAATTAGCTTTAAACGCATAGAGCGCCAGGCAAAGTAAATAACGGCAATGATCAGTACGAAGAAAATGATCCTGGACATGACTTAGGCTCCCGGAACAACTTCCATAACAAAGCGAACGCCGATATAAGAAACCATCAGAACGCAGAAGCCGATAACGGTCCAAAGGGCGGCAAACTTTCCTCTCCAGCCTCTGAGATGATGTCCGAGAAGCAGGATTCCGAAAATGAACCAGGCCATGCAGGTGGTGACAGTCTTGTGGTCAAAACGGAAGGCTTGGCCGAAAAGTTCCTGTGAATAGACAGCGCCGAATAGAATCGCAGCGGTCAGAACAATGAATCCGACCCAGATCAGACGGAAAAGGATCTTCTCCATTTCCATCATAGACGGCATGTTGTCCAAGATATTGACGTGCTTTGCGCCGTCCTGAGAAATAAAGTCCTTAGACCGAACTCTCTTATGGACGGCCATTAAGAGAAGTCCCTGGATAAGCGCCATCGTCATCACGCTGTAAGCGAGAATCGCCAGAAGCAGATGCAGTCTGAAAGGACCGCTCGCGGTTTCGGGCTCAAGGGGAGAGCCCGGCAGCAGAAGCGGAAGAAGCATGCTGACCGCAGAGAGCGGCAGAACAAAAACCAGCATGGCGCCGATCTTGGAGAAGAAACTTTCCAAGAGCAGCAGGAACGTGCAGGTGAACAGCGTAATCGTCAGCGCTAGCGCCATTCCAAAGTGCGGAGTCCCGTACAGGAACAAAGCCTCGTAAATCAGATAAGCCTGGATCATAAGACCCGCGCAAATCAGGGGGCGAATCCAGAATTTCTCCGTAGGTTCAGGCTCTTGCAACGTTTTGTAAATTCCGAAGGCTGCGGCTAAATACAATACGGCCGCAAAAACGTAAAATATGGCATTCAATGTCATCGTTACGACTCTTTTTTATATAGTTGATCGTATTGTATGACTTAACTCTTTCCTTTGAATTAATGTAATGCTCGATTCTCTTACTCAGCGTCTTACCAAAGTCGTCAAAACCATTCGCGGACAAGCTCGTCTGACCGAATCCAACATGCAGGACATGCTGCGTGAAATTCGTATTGCCCTCCTTGAGGCAGACGTTGCCATTCCCGTGGTCAAAGATCTCATTGCAAGAATTAAAGAAAAAGCCCTCGGTACCGAAGTTCAGACAAGCCTGACTCCGGGCCAGGCATTGGTCGGCATTGTTCACGACGAATTAACAAAAGTTATCGGCGGAGAGGATCCTGAAAATGTTCGCGAGATCAATCTCGCCACTCAGCCTCCCGCAATCATCCTGTTAGCCGGCCTCCAGGGTGCCGGTAAAACGACGACCGCCGGTAAGCTCGGTAAATGGCTTAAAGAAGAAAAGAAGAAAAAAGTTCTGACCGTTTCCGCCGACGTGTATCGTCCTGCCGCTATTGATCAGCTGCAAACGGTTTCTCAGCAAGCCAACATCGATTTCTTCCCGAGCACCCCTAACGAAAAACCGCTCGACATTGCCCGCAAGGCCCTCGAATACGCAAAGCTTCATTACTACGACGTACTCATCGTCGATACGGCCGGTCGCTTAGCGATCGACGAACAGATGATGAATGAGGTCAGCGATCTGGAAAAATTCTTGAATCCGATCGAGACCTTCTTCGTGGTCGACGCCATGGTCGGTCAGGACGCGGTCAACACTGCCAAAGCCTTCGGCGAGAAACTCCCGCTCACCGGCGTGATTCTCACCAAGGTCGACGGCGACTCCCGAGGCGGTGCGGCGCTTTCCGTCCGCATGGTCACCGGCAAGCCCATCAAATTCATGGGTGTGGGCGAAAAACTCAACGGCTTCCAGCGCTTTGATCCGCAGGCCATGGCCGGCCGAATCCTCGGCATGGGCGACATCGTTTCTCTTGTCGATGAAGTCCGCAAGAACGTGGATATCGAAAAGGCCCAGAAGTTCGCTGAAAAAATGCGCAAGGGCGACGATTTCACGCTCGAAGACTTCAAGGATCAGCTTGCTCAAGTCAAGAACATGGGCAGTTTCTCCTCCTTAATTGAGAAACTCCCGGCACAGTTCGCCCAGGCCGCCGGCCAGGTTGACGACGAACAGGCTAAAAAACAGCTCGCCCGTACTGAAGCCATCATCAATTCGATGACACCGCATGAGCGCAGAAAACCCGAAATCATCAAAGCAAGCCGCAAGCGCAGAATCGCTGCCGGCGCCGGCACCACCGTTCAGGAAGTCAACCGTCTGCTCAAACAGTTTGAGCAGAGCCGCGAAATGATGAAGATGATGAAAAAAGGCGGCATGGGCAAAATGATGCGCGCCTTCAGAAGCCTTAGCGGCCGCTTCCCGGGTATGGGCGGAGGCTTCTAGTGAGCCAAAAGGCTGTTCGTATTCTCGGAATTGACCCGGGTCTGAATCACACCGGCTACGGTTTTGTGGATTTTGTGCCCGGTCATTTCACCTATGTCGCCTCTGGCGTATTGAATGTACCGGCAGGCGAGCTTTCTGACCGGCTTGGATTCATTTTTAAGTCCTTGTCGGCTTTGATCGAGGAGCATCATCCGAATGTCGCTTCGATTGAAAAAACTTTCTTGAATACGAATGCCCAGTCCAGCATGCTGCTGTCACACGCAAGAGGCGCTGCGATGTGTGCTGTCGCATGTCACTCTATCCTATGCAAAGAAATCAGCACTCGCGAGATAAAAAAGTCCGTGACCGGCTACGGCGCCGCTGACAAAGATCAAGTGCAGCAAATGGTTCTAAGGCATCTGAAGCTTGAGGACACGCGCTTCAGTCCGGACGAGTCGGATGCCCTGGCAACCGCAATCTGCTACGGCAGCTCCAGTATCCTGCTCGGCCTCGTACCGACACTCGGAACCAAGGCCGGCAGCAGCGGAACCGGTGTATCCCGCAGAGGCTCAAGTGCTCGCCGCTCAAGAAACGAGTGGACGAAACGTTATGAAGGAAAGGTTTAAATAATGATTGCAACTATTCGAGGAAAGATTCTTCAAAAAAATCCTCCGCAAGTTGTTGTTGAATGCGGCGGACTGGGCTACGAGATCGATGTCCCGATGTCCACTTTCTACAATCTTCCGAACATCGGCGAAGAGGTGTTTCTGGAAACCGTCATGATCGTCCGCGAGGACGCTCAGCTTCTTTACGGCTTTTTGACTGCTCAGGAAAAATCGGTTTTCCGCCAGCTTCTGAAAGTCAGCGGCATCGGTCCGAGAATTTCGCTGGCCATGCTCTCCTCTATGTCCGCAGAAGACATCGGCAACGCTATTGCCAATAATGAAGTCGGACTTTTGACGATGGTTCCCGGCATCGGTAAGAAAACGGCCGAACGTCTCGTTCTTGAGCTGAAGGACAAGATGGTCGTCACTTCTGTGCCCACGGTTTCTTCCGTTCAGACAGAAGTCATTCAGGCTTTGGTTGCGTTGGGTTTCAGCGAACGCGAAGCTCGCGGCGCTGCGAAAAACGTCCCTGCCGATGCCGACGCCTCCGAAGGCATTCGTCTCTGCCTGCGTCAACTTGCTCAGAAAGGTTAATCCATGGCGGACAGCAATTCGATTCTTTCCTCTGAAAGAAAAGAAAAAGAAGAAGTTATCGACAAGGCCCTTCGTCCGACACGTCTCAAAGACTATGCCGGCCAAGACGGGATTCGTGAGCAGCTCGATCTCTTCATTACGGCTGCGCGCAACCGCGGCGAGGCCCTGGACCATGTTTTGCTCTTCGGGCCTCCGGGCTTAGGTAAAACAACTCTGGCAAACATCATCGCCAACGAACTCGGCGTCAAACTTCGTCAAACCTCCGGCCCTGTCCTTGAAAAGGCAGGTGACCTGGCTGCAATGCTCACGAGCTTGGAGCCTCATGACGTCCTCTTCATTGACGAAATCCATCGTCTCTCCCCGGTTGTAGAGGAAATTCTTTATCCGGCCCTCGAAGACTTCAAACTCGACATCATGATCGGCGAAGGCCCTGCTGCCCGTTCGATCAAAATTGATCTACCGCATTTCACGCTTGTCGGTGCGACTACGCGAGCCGGCTCATTGACCAAGCCGCTGCAGGATCGTTTCGGCATTCGAGCTCAGCTTCAGTATTACTCGCCTGAGGATCTGACCACCATCGTGCTGCGCTCCATGCACCTGCTGAACATGCCCGCAGACAAAGGCGCAGCCGGTGAGATCGCAAGACGCTCCCGCGGTACGCCTCGAATCGCAAACAGATTGCTTCGACGTATTCGTGACTTTTCTGAAGTCCGTCATCAAGGCCAATTGTCCGAGCAGATCGCAAAAGACGCTCTTACGATGCTGGAAGTTGACCCAATCGGCTTAGACAGTCTCGACTGCCAGTTCCTGCTCGCGATCATTGAGAAGTTCCAAGGCGGTCCCGTCGGTATCGAAAACCTGGCTTCCGCTGTCGGCGAAGAGTCTGATACGCTTCAAGACATGGTCGAGCCTTATCTGATCAAAGAAGGCTTTGTTCAGAGAACACCAAGGGGACGCGTGGCTACACCACGCGCATACAGCCATTTCGGGCTCGATAGAAAACATAAAGATTTGGGATTTTTATTCGATGACGACCAATATTAGTTCTTACAACTTGTCCGAGCGTCAGGTGCAGCTGGACTTGTCCGTTCTTCCCTACGATTTTGAAGAGAACGTCAAGACATTGAGCGAACAAGCGCGTCAGGCCTGGAACGACGTTCAAGATTTGGAAGCTTCTGCCTGCCCTGACAATAAGGCTCAAATCACGATCACGATGCACCCGTCCTTTGCTTCTCAGATTTACTTCCCTGAGGAGTTTTTGCTTGTCATGGGATTGGACTGCGTCGGCGTACGTCAGGTTCAGTGCTTCCCGCGCGACACTTCAAGCTGCGATACTGAAGACGGAGAAATTACCGTTGCGCTCGTCTGCGTCGGAAAGAGACAGGACATCCAGGCCATTCCCGGCAAACTGGAAAAAGTTGTCTCAGACACACTCGTCGGAAAACAGATTCGAACCATTGAGAGCATTGAAGCCGTCTCGATCTACGACCGTTTGGACATTCCCAACGATTACTTCGATGATCATTTCTTAGTCGGTGTTTATCAAACTCCGGGTAAGACTGTCGAAGAATCCAAAGAAGACTTTAAAAACTATGCCCAGAAAAACGATCTTGAAGTACACCCCAACTTCTTAGTTGATAAGGAAGGTGTCTTCTACGTGCTTCTGCGCGGTGCCCGCTACAAACTCGATGCCATCGGCGACTACGCCTATACCTTCTGTGTGCGCGTGCCGCCGCTGAAAAAAGCCTGACTCAGCAACTCACAACAAATTTAAATCGTCGGCTTTCCCTTTTTGGAGGGTCCTCTCTTGATTTCTACTTTTTATTCGAACTCGTTCGAAGTTCTTCGGACGGTTCTTGCCACAAAAATCGGTTTTAATCTGGAGGACCTGCGAAACAGGAACGCCTCCTTTTTTGAGCAAATCGAAGTTATCGTCCCGACGACGATGGTCGAGGACAACCTCAACCGCTTCTTAGCCGATCACTTCGGCGCAACGCCGGGAATTAAATTCTCCAACGTCGCCAGCTGGATGTTCAAAGTTCTCGGGCAGTCTCTTTCTAACACTGAGACTTCCCAGGTCATGGACTGGACTTTTTACGAGATCCTGAGGCAAAAGCAAACCGAAAAGACCTTTCCTAAAGAAGAAAAGCGTCTTTATGAATACATTCAGACGTTGGACCCCGTGGGTGTGTTGGAGTTTGCCCGCCATCTGAACACGGTCTTCATTACCTACGGCTCTTATCGTTTTGATTGGCTGCAGCAGTGGGCGTTAGAAAAGTTTGAACTTAACAACCCGCTCCCGGCGCCGAATGCAAAGATCGAAGAAGCGAGGCTGAAGGAAAACTCTGACTTTTTATGGCAAAAACGTCTTTGGCAAGAATTAATCGAACAAACCGGCGCTGACAACAGGGGAAAAATCTTCGGTTGGCTTGAAAATACCATTACACGAATCCGCAAGAACAAGCCGGTTGAAGACAGCCTGCCGATTCATCTTTTCCTGCCGTTCTCGATTCCGCCAAACTTACTGCCTCTGATTCGAGCCTATGAAGATTCCCCGGCAGAACTTAATCTGTACATTCTTAATCCATGTGCCGAATACTGGTTTGAGTCCGTACCGAAAGCGCAGTTCGATTGGTCAGAAAATTTCAAAGTCGACAACAGCTGCCTGAACTACCTACTGACAAATGCAGCAAGTACGAGAGCCGCCATTGACAGATTGGACAGCTTCCTTTTCTCTGAGGAGGAAGCTTCAGCGATCGAAACAGATATTTCAGAGGAGGCAAAAAAGAAACGTCAGAATGCGTCCGTCAAACAACCCGGATCTCGGAATTTCTTAAGCACAGAAAAAACTTTTGAAAACCCCGAAGAAGAACTTAAAACCAAGGTTAGTGCTGAATCAGCTTCTGCGTATTTAGAGTACCCCTCCGAGTCATTCCTGCATAGCTTCCAAAACTCCATTCTTAGAATGGACAGCACACTTCTGCCCACTGAGCCTGATGAGAACGACGTCAGTCTTCGTATCCTTAAAGCGCCCTCTTTCGTCCGAGAAGTCGAAGCGACCATCGATATTCTCCAGAACTGGTTCACGGATAAAAAGCGCGTCCTTAAACCATCCGATGTTTTGGTCGTGGTCCCAGACATCGAAAAGGCAGCTCCCGTCATCGAAGGCGTCATGGCATCACTGCCGAAGGATCTTTTCATTCCTTGGAAGATCATCGGTCTCAGCGAAGAAAAGCAGAACGCGCTCGCGGATGCGTTTGTGGGCTTGGGCAAGCTCTTGATGTCTGATTTTTCCGCCAGAGAGTTCTTTGCTTGGCTAGAAAAACTCCCCGTTCAGCAGCAGTGGGGCTTCTCTTTGGACGATATCTCTGTCATCCAAACTTGGCTTTATTCCGCCGGGTACTCTGTCGGAATCGATCACCAGCAGCTTGCAGCGCTTAATTTCACAGATGAAGACACGTCTCTTCAAGACGCCATGGAACGGCTTTCGCTCGGATTCTTCCTTGATGAGGCCTCTCCCCTGCCATTTAAGAAGGTGCTTCCTATCCGCGGCGACGAAGAAGCCGGCTTTGACACTGTTTCCGACGACTCGGGTCGTTTAATCCAGGCGCTTTCTCAGCTTTACCTGAACCTTGCCGATCAGCGCCGCGAACTGCTCGCCAGCGATTTTGCACTTCCGGCAGAGGGCTGGAGAGAATCGCTTCTGGACATGAAAAACCGTTTCTTCGGCAGCAGCTGCGATCCTGAGGAATCCTATAACTTCACAGAAATCATTGAGACAGTCTGCAAAGGTCTGACCGCCGCTTTTGGCGGCACAGAAAAACCGGTCAGCTTCGATGTTGTATTAAGCGAGCTGAGAAGCGAACTCTCCAAAACAAAACGCGAGGTGACAAGCTCCGGGTCCATGACATTCACATCCATTTCGCTGGCAAGAGGTATTCCCTACAAGGTCATTTGCTGCTTGGGTTTTGATGAGAAAAGCGGGTTCCCGGGAACACCGAAATTTGAAGAATTTGACTTAACCAAGGACCACCGGCGCCGCGGTGACCGAGACGCGAGAAAAGACAATAACGCTGTCTTCCTTGACACGCTTCTCAGCGCTCGGGAAAACCTTTTGATTTCCTACACAATCGGAACGAAGCCGCAAAGCGAAAATAATCCGTCGCTTGTCATTGATAACTTCAAAAATTACTTCCTTTCTCATGCCATGAGCGTGGGAATGGAGGACGGCACTGCTCAGGAAAAGGCTGACGAACTATGGAAGAGCATCGTTACAAAGGTTCCTTTAAATCGCTTTTCCATGAGAAATTTCTTAGAGGAACCGAAATCCCTAGAAAAACGGGAAAACAACCTTTTCTGGAAGAGCCCGCGGAAAGACGTTCTCGAATCAATCGAGCACGCCTACAGGAACCCCGATGCGAAGGAATCCATGTTCGCCAACACAGGGATTCCCGATGAGAAACTTCCCAAAACGATGCAGCACCCGGTGCTCCGCGAACTGCAGGTTAATTTCCTCATAAAGTTCCTGACCTCTTACAACGAATGGACGGCAACGCTGCTCAAGCTTGAATCATCAGATTTCGAAGCCGACGAAAGAATGATCGTCCCTTCTAAGGACGACAAGCTTATGCACTCAGAGGTCAGCCGAAAATTTCTTTCTTTGCTTGAGAACAGCTTCTCCGACAAAGAGGCGCTCGACCTTCTGGCCCTTAATCCTAAGTACGGCATCGAAAGCGTCCGGCGTGCAGTTCTCAGCTTTGAAGCCTCAGAAGTTACCGAGGCATATGCCGCAAGAAAACAATTTATGGAGACTGAAACTCTAACAACTGTTTCTGCGACGCTTGACTATCAAGTTCCGCCTGAAATATCGACATACGTCCGTCGCCTCACGGACAAAACAGATCTCTTCCTTTGGAAAACGGAAGGCGAGACCTTGCGCGTCAAACTCGGCGTTTTTTGCTCTGGATCAGAACAAAATCGTGAACTATTGCGTCAAATTATTTGGACGGAGGCAGGAGAGCCATACGATTTGCTTGTCTTTAACGATAGTTCAGACACAGATCATTTCAGTATTTCTTACTCTTCGATTATTCAGAACCACGGCGGCGAACCGCTTAAAGCTTTCTTGAAGTTATTTGAGTGTCACTGCAGGCACGCACTGGGAATGAATGCCTCGGATGATGCCCTGCTTTGGCAAGGTGTTTCAGAGGAAAACGTACGGAAAGCGGCTGATTTATCCACAGCTCTCAAAGAAGAACTCAGCGATTACTACAAACTCCTCAAAGGAGATGGCAAAAAGAAAGACATCTACCTTTCCGAAGCAATCAAAGCGCTAATTGATTTCGTTGAGAAACTTAAACCTTAATCGGAGTATTTATGCTTTTTAAAGAATTTGATGCAGCCACAACGCCGATTGAGGGGCACATGCTTTTGGAAGCCAGCGCCGGCACCGGAAAAACGTATTCCTTGATGCGGGTGCTGCTCAGGCTTTTAGTCGAGAAAGGGATTGAGCTGGATCGGATTTTGGTTGTGACATTCACGAATGCGGCCACCGATGAACTGTCATCTCGTTTGCGCAGCAACCTGACGGAACTCATTGAACAAATCAGACTGAAGAAGAACGGCAGCTTCAACGATCTGCTGGATAGCTGGGAAGAAAAGAAATATTGTTCGGCAGAAATTCTTGAAAAACTGCAAACGGCGCTCAATAAGATTGACGACGCTGCCATTTTTACTATTCACGGATTTTGCCAGCGAATCCTGCAAGACTTTGTCTTTTCTTCAAAAGGGAACTACGACTTTGAGATCGGCGATGATTCAGATGCGAAAGATAAAGCGTTAACTACTTTTCTTCGTACAAATCTTCCCAAGGCTTATCCAACCTGCCCTACGGAACAACTATCTCTAGCTCGCGACATTCCATGGGCAGACATCCTATCGACTGCTGCCGGCCTGAGCAGAACTAAGCCCCTCACTCAGCAAATGAAGCTGATGAAAGATGCGAATCAAAAGCCCGAAGACGAAACCACTCGGTTTTTTGAAACTTTCATTGATCAGGCAACAAAACTCTACGAAGAAAACAAGAAAGATGAACGTCTTTTTACGTTCGATGACCTGCTGATCGAAGCAGAAGAACGCATTGTTAAAGATCCGGAATTCACCAAAGCCATTCAAAATCTTTATGGCGCTGCATTAATTGACGAATTTCAGGATACGGACCCGATTCAATACTCGATTTTCAAACACCTGTTCTTAGAGGATCCGGAGAACTCCAAACCCGTTATCTTTGTCGGTGATCCGAAACAGTCTATTTATCGCTTCAGGAACGCAAGTCTTGAAACGTATCTGTTAGCCAAAAATGAAATCAACAACCTTTACCAGTTAGTGAAGAATTATCGTTCAACGCCGGGAATCATCGCCGGAGTTAATGAATACTTCAATCCGGAAGGAAAAGGGCCCGACGGCGGCTTTTTGAATCAGGCTCTGACCTATTCGCCGGTGCAGTTTAATAAGAAAAAACTACCGCTCCTCCTAGAGAAAAACGGTAAACTCGAACCCCTCCCCTCTTTCGCTTTCTGGTCTAACGCCGACACTAAGGCCTTGTCCAATGCAGAGGCTCTTCGCGATATGGAGGCTATTGCCATCGCAGAGGAAATCGAATCCTTACTAAAGGAAAACGTTCTCTATGAAGGCCGGAGACTGAGGCCCAGTGACATCGCCATATTGGTCGCAAAGCGCTTCCATGCTGACAAAGTTATTGAGCAGTTGCGCAAGCGAGGCATTCGAACTCTTCGCTCCTCGAATGAAAACGTCTTATGTTCTAAAGAAGCGCACGAACTCAAGAGCGTTCTGGAGGCTATGTACGATCCGAGAGATACGCGTCTTGTGGCAGCGGCTCAGGCAACCCGAATTTTCGGCGACTCGTTGAATGACTTACTAAACAACGATGCGGCCTCTGCCCAGGCACGCTTGCTATTGGAGAATTCAGCGAAAATCTACGAAAAGAGAGGAATCATCGCTGCAGTCTCTAACCTTTTCGCCGGCGCCAAAACCGAAGAGCGTTTACTGCAATACGGCGGAGAACGCGCCCTCACGAACTATCAGCACATCTTGGAGCTTCTGCATCAGCAGCACAACACCATAGATAATCTGCAGGGGCTGCTGCGCTGGTTAAAACAAGAACAAAAAAAGAACAACGACAGCTATACCCTGAGACGTGAAACCGATTCCGATGTGGTTCGGGTAGAGACCATTCACAGCAGTAAAGGACTTCAATACCCGGTTGTTTACTACCTTGATCGGCCAATAAGCTTTTCCAAGAGTCAAGAATTTAGAGACGATGCAACAGGTGTCATTACCTTCTATGAAACCGAACAAAAGGCTCCCGACGACTTTGTTGAGAAATCTTATGAAGAGTCAATGAGATTGTTATATGTCGCTATGACGCGGGCAACAGCAAGAGTGGTCCTGCCTTATTTCTTTAAGAAGACTAAATCAGGGGCGCCGCACGGAAGCGTCGGCGGAAAATATCCGCTTGCGCAGGCTATCAGCGGAGAAACGTCAGGAGGAATGGCCATAATTAACGGGCTGAACCGGCTGCGGGAAGCTTTGAGCCCGAAGGAAGCGTCGGCAAGGGAAGTGAGAAAAGCCCTGCTTGAAGGAATATCCGAGCACAACAAAAACAACGCACATCCTCTCATGCTCTCTGAAAAAGCCTTGAATGTTTACTCTCCTTTTGATATTCGTTTTGACTTCGAACCCGGCAAATTTAGTGACTTCGAAGTCTCCATTAGAGAACAGATCGAACATCTTGATCTCAGAGCCGGTCGCGGTGACAGACAAAATCGTTCCTGGATTTCCTCTAGTTTCACAAGCCTATTGAGAACCATGGAGGCACAGGATTCTGCCGTCATCACTGATGAAACAGAAGCTTCAGAATCAGAGGAACCAGTCGCAGCATCGAAAGAAGAGGATATTTTGGAGGTTCTCAAAGGTTCTCAGAGCGCTGCCGAATTCGGCACGAAAGTCCATGAATTATTGGAAAAGATCTTCGACAAAAATTTTCATAATTGGAAGCTCAGAGTCTACAAATTTTTAGATGATCGTTTTAAGGGGTATGTCGCTCCGGAAACAGAAGAACGAAAGGCCGAAATCGAGACCAAGACGGAAGAGTTCTTCGAAAATTTATTCGAAGCAAAGATTCTGCCCTCCGCGCCGGGCTTCCACCTCGCTCAGCTTTTTAAAAATCTTAAAGATTGCCGTCCGGAATTGAAATTCATGCTTTCCGTCGGAGCTCCGATAAAGGGCAGAGAACGTCTGACGGCGAGTCTTTTGGCTGAAACGCTAACGGCCTTTGATTCTCGTTATAAAGACTTTCATTTGTCAGAACTTGATATGCGCGGTTATCTCACGGGCTCCATCGACTTAGCTTTTGCCGCTGACGGCAAATATTGGGTCATCGACTGGAAGACGAACAAAATTGATTACCGCAACAACACTCCTGAGCTCTATACGCCGGAAGCCGTGAACGCCTTGATGAAAAATAATCACTACGAGCTTCAGTTGGCGCTCTATCTCGTTGCGCTCAAACGAATGCTCGAAGTTCGTTTAAATCTGCCGGAAGGTACGGGTTATAAAGCCATCGGAGGGGCGGTTTACTGCTTCCTGCGCGGCATCGACAGGAATGCGCGTGGAACGTACTTTGAACGTCCAAAAGATGCCCTTATCGAATGTTTAGACGACTTCCTGAAAAACGGATTTAGTCGTGAACTCCTGGAATCTCGTGCTAAAGGAGCTGCGTGAAATGATTTCGCAAAACCAAAATTCATTTGAAAACCTCGTCACCATTCTGCTTGATCTTTTAGCTCGTCGAGGAAAAACTGTGACGGCAGAGCAGCGAAATGCGCTGGCGTTTTTCATGCTGCATCTCGGACAAGCAGAACACCTCGGAGGTTTATGTGTCGAGCTTGATGCAACGCCGCAAAATAAAGGATACGTGGAGCTGCTTAGGGAAGCAGAGCTGCTAACAGACGGCAGCAGCAAAATTGCTGATGAACCCAACAACCTTTCTGTCGCTCCGACGCCCTTTATTCTTGACGTAAGCGAACCGAAAAAGCTGAGAATTTATTCCCGCCGCAACTTTTGCTCTGAAAGCCGTTTGGCTGCGGGAATTCACGGTATGTGCTCTGCAAGCGCCAGCGAAGTCAACGAGGTAAAAGAGGCCTTGGGACAGCTAGAACAGACGTTAAAGAATGCACGAGAAAAGGGCGACAAGAAAGCCTACTCTTTAAATCCCCTACAGCTGAAAGCAGCCGAACTTGCGGTTTCGGAAAAATTCTCCGTCATTTGCGGCGGTCCCGGTACCGGCAAAACAACTACCGTTGTGAAGTTCATCGAAGCCTTTTTGGAGATTCATCCGAAGGGCATCATTCAAATGTGCGCACCAACCGGGAAAGCCACAAGCCGCCTCCTTGAATCCGTAAAAAATCAGGCGGATGCCGGTCCAACCTCTGCTCCTTACTATCCCGAGGTTCGCAAAGCTCTTGCCGAAGACAGGCTGACCTCTTTAACGATCCATAAATTACTGGTTACGGATTTATCCAACGGAAAACGGCCGTCTGCGGATAATCCGATTGAAGCAGATTTGCTAATCGTGGATGAGAGTTCAATGATTGACTCGGCCTTGGCTTTGAAGCTTGTCAGAGCAATTGACCCGGCCAGAACTCAAACAGTGTTCTTAGGCGACAAGCATCAGCTGGCAGCCGTCGGGCCGGGTTCGGTATTTGCGGATATCTCTGATAATTCAGGAGTTTTAAAAGGGCACATCGTTGAATTAAAAGAGAGCATTCGCTTCAATGACAAATCCGCTATCGGCAGGTTAGCTCAGTGCATGCTCGCGCTCGAAGAAAAGAAAGATCCCGACCTTTCCAGCTTTATTTCGCAAGTTGAATATACGGACGATCGTCCCTTCGAAGGATTTAAGGATACCGGCGTGTTTTTCAAATCTGCAGGAAGAAATCTTCCTCTGCGGGCTCAGAATTGGTTAGAAGAAAAACTCGATACCTACTGCAAAGCAGTCCAAAACTTAAACCTGACTTTAACTTCGAAAGATAAAAACGAAGTAGATCCCAGATCAGCCAGCTTCGAAAACCTTCCTAGTGATGTACAACAAGCTCTTGAAGAGGTTTGGAACGAGTTGAGTACCTTCCGGCCCTTATGCGCACAGCGTGAAGGTCCCACAGGCGTCAACGCCGTCAATGACTTTTGCGAAGATTTTGTTAAATCGGCATTTAAAGTCCCATCCGCCGATGACATGTACAACGGCAAGGTCATCATTGTTCGTCAAAACGACTCCGGTCTCGGTGTTGCCAACGGCGACGTGGCTATTATTTTCGGCTTGAAGACAGCTGATTCCGACAAACCGACGTGGTATGCATTCATCGGTGATCTGAAGAAAATCGTTCCGGCTCAGCTGCTGCCAAAATATGACACTGCCTTTGCCATCACTATTCACCAATCGCAGGGTTCCGGCTTCCGTGATGTCGCCATCTTCCTGCCGACGCTGAGCGCCGGAAGTGATGCTGCCTCGTTATGCACGCGCGAACTTCTTTATACCGGCATTACTCGTTCGGAAAAAACGTGCCAGATTTTCGGGGCTAAGGATGTTCTGGGCATGTCTTTAAAGACCGTCACGCAACGCACCGGAGGACTGCCTCAGCGGCTTAAAGAGCGCTTCAGCGAACAAGGTTAATTTTTAGTTCTCCTTGAGAGAAGAAGCCGAGCCGGTTAATCAAATCTAAACGGCTCTTCTCTTTCTACACCATGACAGATAAGAAATCAGGTTCTCAAAAACAAGAGCTCCGTCCAAATACTAAAGAGCAGATGCTCAAGCGCTTTAAAGAAAATCTAAGCACCTTCAAAAAGACTTTTGATTATCTAAAAGACAAATGAGTACACCATTAGATATTGATGCGGTTGTCTTGATCAATGAGGCTCTCTCCGGTAATCGCTGCTCAGAAGAAGGAAGACAGCGAGTCGGCGGATGTCTGTCCAGCTATTCCTATTACGGCACCGTCCCAGAGCAGATAACCAGCATCGTTGTCAGCCTCCTCAAAGGTCACTTCTTCCAGGACGGCAACAAAAGAACGGCGCAGGCAGTCTACTTAGATTTGTGTCAAAACAACGGAATCCAGATCATATCTGATCAAGATCGCTTAGGAGACGTTTTTATAGACATCGCAGCCACCCAGCGAGACATCACGGAAAACGCTCGGTTACTCTTTCCGGATTGAAAAGAGAAATTCGTTCTCAAGCTCGGCCTATGCACGATACTTGTTCAATAGTTGCTCAATCTTTGCGCGATTCTTGTTCAATTTCTACTCAATTCCAAAAAATAGGTACTTTATTTGACATCAAGAACGCTTAGCCCCAGAAGGAAAAGTCTGTTTAATCCGATCGTTTAGAGATAAAAACCCCCTCTAAATTTTTATTTTATCTTTAGCGAAATTTCGCTGAAAAAACTGCTGTCATTTTCGAAATAAAAGATGAAG
>ENA-UEQS01000968-UEQS01000968.1-human-gut-metagenome-genome-assembly--contig:-NODE-968-length-19783-cov-8.227342_pt1 | contig 19783 bp, 18 predicted proteins | sample MGYA00242953_ERZ507953 | MGnify/ENA primary metagenome ERZ507953 (study PRJEB26167, sample SAMN06115474) | human gut metagenome | host: Homo sapiens | place: China:Jiangsu | collected 2016-07-06...
GGTTGCGGACTTTATTGAATACGTATCGAACAAGGAATAAGAGTGAAATTCGCAATTAAGAAAATACATTTTGTGGGCATCGGAGGCACCGGTATGAACGGTATCGCCGAAGTGCTGATTAACCTCGGCTACTACGTTTCCGGTTCGGACTTAAAAGAAAACGCTGCGGTAGAACACTTGCGTTCGATCGGAGCAGAAATTTTTATCGGCCATGATGCGTCCAATGTCGGAGACGCAGGCGTGGTTGTGACCTCAACGGCTGTCCATGCAGACAACCCGGAAGTGGTTGAGGCAAAAAGCAGAAATATTCCCGTGGTGCCGCGCGCCATTATGCTTGCAGAGCTCATGCGTCTGCGCCAGGGTATCGCAGTTGCCGGAACCCACGGTAAAACGACGACAACGTCTCTCATTACCAGCATTCTGGAGCGAGGCGGCTTAGATCCGACGTTTGTGATCGGCGGCCGCTTAAATGCAGCGGGCTCCAACGCCAAACTCGGACAAGGTCTTTACATTGTGGCTGAAGCCGACGAGTCGGACGCTTCCTTCCTGAATCTGTCTCCGGTCATCTCGGTCGTCACCAACATCGATGAAGACCACATGGATACCTATGGACATGACCTCAGAAATCTGAGAAAGGCGTTCACGGACTTTATCCAGAGGCTGCCGTTCTACGGACGCGCCGTCATGTGCATCGAAAGTGAAAACGTTCGTGCCATTCTGCCTAAGATCACCAAACCGATTTTGACTTACGGTTTTAGAGAAGATGCACAAATCCGTGCGGAAAACATCCGTGCCGACGGAACGCAGATGCACTTTACGCTGATCCGCGAAGGCGCTTCTCCGGAAGAGATCACGGTTAACCTGCCGGGGGTTCATAATGTTTTGAATTCACTGGCCGCCATCGGCGTAGCTCTCACGCTGGATGTCCCGATGGAGGCGATTAAGGAAGCGCTCTCAACGTTCAAGGGCGTGGGACGCAGATTCTCCGTTTGGGGAGAAACGAAGAGCCTTAAAGGCGAAAAATTCCTGGTGGTTGATGACTACGGCCACCATCCGACCGAAATGGCTGCGACGATTGCCGCCGCGCGCGGAGCGTATCCTGATAGAAGACTGCTCGTCGCCTTCCAGCCGCACCGCTATACCCGTACCCGCGACTGCTTTGAAGATTTGGTCCGCGTGCTCTCGAATGCGGACGCACTGGTGCTTGAAGCCGTTTACCCGGCCGGCGAAGAAAAAATCTTCGGCCGCAGTCTTTGCCGCTCGATCCGTTTAACCGGAAAAGTCGAACCGCTGTTTGCGGGCAATACGGATGAAGTTATGGAACTCGTTAATAACAACGTCAAAGAAGGCGACGTTGTTCTCGTCATGGGTGCAGGAAACATCGGAGAGGTTCCGGGCAAACTCATGAAACAAGGAAAGTAAAGAATGAAAAGCGTAGATGTAAAGGATCTTGGAAAAATCGCCGTCGTCATGGGCGGATCTTCCGGAGAACGTGAAGTTTCTTTGATGAGCGGAAGCGGTGTGCTCAAGGCACTGCAAAGCGTTGGTGCCGATGTGGTTAAGTTCGATCCGGCAGAGCAGCCTTTATCCGATTTGGCCGGTATCGACCGCGCTTTTCTGATTTTGCACGGAAAAGGCGGCGAAGACGGCGTTATTCAGGGCGTGATGGAATTTTTGAAGATTCCGTATACCGGAAGCGGCGTTCAGGCAAGCGCCATCGGAATTGATAAAGAAATGACCAAGGCTGTATGGGAAGCCCAAGGCATTCCGGTCCCGCGCGGCATGGTGCTGAGAGACGAGGCTGACTGCGAAGAGGCCCACCGCCGTTTTAACGGAAATCTCGTGATCAAGCCGAGCAAGGAGGGCTCAAGCCTCGGTCTCTATAAACTTAAGAATGCGACTCCGGAAGAGGTCAAAGAGGCCTTTGCAAAGTCTCAGGAAGCCGGCATGACCGTGCTTGCCGAAGAATACGTGTTCGGCCGCGAACTCACGGTTGCTGTTTTAGATATAGGAGAGGGCTTAAAAGCTTTCCCGATCATCGAAATCAAGGCGCCGGACGGAGACTATGACTTTGAACACAAGTACTACTCTGACGAGACCGTCTATGTTTGCCCGGCCGAAGTGTCTGAGGATGTGACGGAGAAGATTAAGGCCGTTGTCGAGAAGGCCGCTTTGGCAGTGGGCGCCGACGCATGGAGCCGTATTGACGTGATGCTGCGCGATGACGGCAGCTTCGTGCTGCTTGAAATCAATACAGCACCCGGCATGACGCCGCACTCTTTGGTTCCGCTTGCTGCGAGAACCAGCGGTATTTCTTATGAAGAACTCGTTAAACAAGTCGCTGCGCGCGCTTCTTTGAAGGGTTAATCAATGAGACGTTGGAGCGCGTCAACTTTTTCGCTTTTTGCCGATGTTTTCGGAGTGCTGTTTACTCTCCTGATTCTGACATCGGCGGTTTACTGGTTTGTTCAGCGGCCGGTATTTTTGCTGAAAGGGGTTGACGTTCAGGTCGAAGGCAATAAAGACGCGATAAACGTCAAGGATGTTGCGCAGGTGCTCGACGGCCATATTCACGGGAACTATTTCACCGCGGATTTGTCCGAGATCGCCGATCAGCTCAAGCGCATTCCTTGGGTAAGAGACGTTTCGATCGGCCGCGTATGGCCGAATCAGCTTCAAGCAACGCTTTACCTCCACCATCCGATCGCCGTATGGGGCGACGAAAAGCTGCTCGCCGAGGACGGCACGCTCTTTGTCGCGAACCAGGAAATTGCGGAGAGCAAAGGGGCGCTTCCGAAGATTTTCGGCCCCGTTGACCGCCGCATGGAAATCTACAAGCAGTACCAGGCTTTTGAAGATACATGCAAAAAGCTTGGATATGATGTAACTTCATTAACTTATTCCGAATATTCCGGATGGACGCTGCATTTCAAGCGCCCGGAGGGCAAGGTGATCAAACTGGTTCTCAAGAAGGGCGAAAATTCCGCCCAAATGGAAGAGCGTTTGATCAAAATCATCCAATCGCTGCCGGCGATTTCCGCGCAAATCGGCGTGGAACCGACAGAATTAGATGCGCGTTATGAGAAAGGGATTGCAGTGTTGAAGCCGGCACCGGAAGAAGAGTCCGTTTCTCCTGAAGATAGTGTTCAGGATACCGGGGATAAAAAGAATGGCAGATAAATCAAACGATTTGTTGGTGGGCTTGGACATCGGGTCATCAAAGGTTGTGTGTATGATCGCGTCTCCGGTCAGTTCGAGCACTTTTAAGATCGAGGGGCTCGGAGAGTGCAAGAGCGAAGGTATTGAGCAGGGCGGTGTCGTCGATATCAATCAGGCCGTCGACTGTGTCCGCGCGGCCGTGGAAGAAGCTGAAAAAACCGCCAATACAACCGTCAAAACCGTTGCGGCCGGTATTTCCGGACCGCATATCCGTACGGATAACTGTATCCAGCAGACGATTGTGGGTTCCGGCGAAATCGAACAGAAGGACATTGACGACCTTCTGAACACGGCGATGTCCGTGACTTTGCCGCCGTCGATGCGCTATCTCGACGTGATTCCTCAGGAATACTCCGTCGACTACGCACGCCGTATTCGCACGCCGATCGGCATGGAAGGCAAGAAGCTCGAAGGCAGTCTGCACGTGGTGACCGCGCAGAGCGCTCAGTGTTTGTTCCTTAATAAAGTGATTCGCAGAACCGGCTTGGAACTTATTGACAGCCAGCTGATTTTTAATCCGCTGGCGGCCGCTTCTGCCGTGCTTCGTCCGGAAGAGATTGACCTAGGCGTGGCGTTGATCGATATCGGTTCCGACTTGAGCGATGTGGCCGTGTTCTTTGATAAGGCCGTGCAGTACTCGGCCGTCCACCCGATGGGCGGACAGCAAATTACCGATGAGATTTCGATAAAGACTCATTTGTCTCAAGATGCCGCTGAAAAGCTCAAGCTGCAGATGGGACAGGTTAGATACGACGCCAGAAAAGATAAGGACAGTTTTATTCGCCTGCCGACGGCGCCGGGATACAGCGATGACGGCGGAAGAATCCTGAGCAAACAGGCGCTCTCCGCAATTATCGACGTCAAAGTTCAGGACATCTTAGAAAAAATTTACTACCGCATCCGCGATAAGAGCCTGCACACCCAATTGGGCTACGGCGTGGTGCTGACCGGCGGAGGTGCAACACTCCCCGGCATTCAGCGCATGGCCAAAGAAGTGTTCAGCTCTCATATGGCAGGACGCGAAATCAATGTTCGTCTCGGACGTCCTTTGGTGAACTATGAAACCTCGGAATTTGTGCCGCCGGAGCTCTATAACACAGAGAGTTTCCCTAAACAGTTTGCCGGGTATTCCACCCCGCAGCATGCGGCGGTTTTAGGTTACTTGTGCCAGCTGAATCAAAAGTTCTGGGCGCAGGGATCCAACATCGGTTCCAAACGAAAATTAAAGAGCATCGGCGGAATGATTAAGCAGTGGATTTTCGGAAATTTCTAAGGGTTTGTATTGCTTAAAACAGCTTGAGGGATAGAACGGAGTAGAAACCCCTAACCAAAAATTCCCCTCTTGTTGAAAATAAACGCAGAACCCACGGAATTTTTTGAATTTTCCTCGCAGAAAAAAACGATTGAATTTAGAATTAACTAACTTGGCAGATCGAATGTCTCGAGATGCGTAATGGAGATAAAGTAGTTGATGGAAAAGGCATTTGAACCCTACGTGGACGGTTCTACCAACACCGTGATTAAAGTTGTAGGAGTAGGCGGTGCGGGCGGCAACGCTCTCAATACGATGGTGACCAAACTGACGGATTGCCAAGTTGAGTTCATCGCCGCGAACACGGACAGACAAGCTCTGACCCGCTCTCTCGCTTCCGAAAAGATTTCTCTCGGCAGAACAGGTCTCGGCGCCGGCGCACGTCCGGAAGTCGGGTTCCAGGCTGCCAATGATGCCAGAGAAGAAATCGCTGAGAAGCTCCGCGGTGCCGATATGGTCTTCATTACAGCCGGCATGGGCGGCGGCACGGGTACCGGCGCTTCCCCCGTCATTGCCGAAGTTGCCCAGGAACTGGGTATTCTGACCGTTGCCGTCGTGACAAAGCCTTTCTCCTTTGAAGGCGGCAAACGCATGAGAAATGCCGAGCTCGGTTTAAATCAGCTCAAAAATCGCGTCCACTCTCTCATTGTCATTCTTAACGATAAGCTCGAAGAAGAGCTCGGAGAAGACGCCACGATGCGCGAATGCTTTGAAAAGGCCGACGAAGTGCTCTTCAACGCCTGCGCAGGCATCGCCGAATTGATTCAGAAGGTTGGTCAGATCAACCTGGACTTCGAAGACGTCAGAACGGTTATGGGTACCCGCGGTACCGCCATGATGGGTTCCGGCGAAGCCGAAGGTCCCGATCGTGCCGTTACGGCTGCCTCCATGGCCGTTACCTGCCCGCTGCTTGAAGGTGTTGAGCTTCGCGGTGCTAAGGGTCTGTTGGTTAACATTACGGCTCAGGAGGGCATTCGTATGTCCGAAGTCCGTTCCGCTATGGAAACCATCAAGAACTACGCCGACAGCGATGCGCTTATCGTCTTCGGTACGGTTTATGACGACAGCATGGGCGACAAAGTCCGCGTTACCGTTATCGCCACCGGTCTGGATCAGAACGGCACCGATGACTCCATCGTTAAAACAAGCTTCGTGAACGGCAAACCTGCCGTCGATAATCCGTCTAACCTTTGGCAGCCTTCCGGCTCCGCTCCGGATTCTCTGCCGAATGATTTGTTCGGCAACATTGATGCGCCTGCTAAGCCTAAGGTTCACGCCTCTGCAGCTCCCCGTATAGCATCTTCTTTTGCTCAGCCGCAGCCTCACCCGGCTGCCGCTCCGGCTCACACTGCAGCTCCTGCCGCTCCGGCAGCAAAGTCTGAAGTGAAAGCCGAAGAGGTCAAAGCGGAAGTCAACCCTTTCGGCAGCTATACCCCGCAGCCTCAGAAAAAGGCTGAGCCGGCACCTGCTCCGAAGGCCGAACCGAAGGAACCGCAGCCTGAAGCCATCAACCCGTTCGGTCAGGCTTTCAGCCGTCCGATCGCAACACCTGATGCCGGTGCCTTCGAAGGCCCGAAAGACAACACGATTTTCGGCAACTTCCACGCCAGCAACAATATTCGTCCTGCCAGCGATGTCTTCGCAACCCTGAATCCTCAGGCCGGCAACGGCAATGACAGCGGGCTGTGGACGGCCAATCAGCCTAACGGCGCACCGGAAGCTAAAGGCCAAGGTGCGGCAGAAGCCAAGGCGGAAGACGAAAAACCGCGTTTCGAATACGGCATCCCCGCTTTCCTGCGCAAGAAGAACTAAGGTTTGGCCGCATCTGTCAACTACCTCGGCCTAAAGGCCGGGGCTTGAAATAGCCTCTAGTTGACTAGCCTCAGGCCGTCATTTGGCGGACTACGTTGGTTGAGAATATATAGGCACCGCGGGATGTAGATACTAGTCCCGCGCTCTGCGGCCGATGGTTAAAAGCTCCGAGAGGTAGGAGCGGTGCTGTCGGTACGAAACCCCTTCCAACATTGGCGAAGGATCACAACCGGTCGAAAGACCGAGGAGACAAAACTTGAGAGTATTTGTTTTGAACAAACGCGGCAAACCGCTTATGCCCTGTTCACCGGCAAAAGCGCGGCTTCTGCTTAAAGAGAAGAAAGCTATTGTGAAGAGGAGAACGCCTTTCACTATTCAGCTGACGATTGCAACGGGTGAGACCAAACAGCCGGTGGGTCTGGGCGTTGATGCCGGGTACAAATATGTCGGACTGTCCGCATCAACGGACAAGGCTGAACTTTATGCATCCCAAGTCGAACTGCGACAGGACATCACCGATCTGCTCTCCGCTCGTCGTGCGTTACGACGGGCTCGCAGAAACCGCAAAACGCGCTACCGCGCGCCAAGATTCAACAACCGCATCCGCACCAAGCGCAAAGGCTGGCTTGCTCCGTCGGTTGAAAACCGAATCAACGCGCACTTGTCGCGCATAGAAGCGGTTCTTCGACTGCTGCCGGTCACGAAGATCACCGTGGAAACGGCGTCCTTCGACATGCAGCTGCTGAAGAATCCAGACATTGCAGGGAAAGAGTACCAAGAGGGCGAACAGCTCGGCTTCTGGAACGTCCGCGAGTACGTTCTTTTCAGAGACGGGCACGTTTGTCAGCATTGTTACGGCAGATCGAAAGACCCGGTGCTCAATGTTCATCATCTGGAAAGCAGGCGCACGGGCGGAGATTCGCCCGGCAACCTGATTACGCTTTGTGAGACGTGCCACGAAGCGCTTCATCGCGGCGAAATCGCGCTGAAGACAAAGCGCGGACACTCGTTCCGTGCGGAAGCCTTCATGGGAATGATGCGCTGGGAGGTTTTGAACCGCCTAAAGGCGTCGCATTCTGAGTTGGAAGTGAACAACACCTACGGCTACCGGACTAAGCACGCACGGATCGTGAACGGCATCGACAAGTCGCATTGTGCGGATGCTTTTTGCATTGCCGGCAACCTCGGCGCCGAAAGGCTATGCGAATTCTTCTTCCAGAAGCAGACGCGTCGGAACAATCGGCAGATTCACAAGCTCTCCATTCTCAAAGGCGGCATTCGAAAGCGCAATCAGGCTCCCTTTGAGATCAAAGGCTTCCGTCTTTTTGACAAGGTTGCCTGCAAGGGAGAAGAAAGCTTCATTTTCGGCCGTCGATCATCCGGGTACTTTGATGTTCGAAAGCTTGATGGAACCCGCATTTCAGCCGGCATCAGCTACAAGAAGCTGCGTCTGCTGGAAAAGAGACGAACCTATTTAACAGAAATTCGAAAAGAGGAGGCGCTTCCTCCCCTGCCTGAAGGCAGGGGTCTCCGCGCCTAAAAGTGATGATCAAACAGAGAACGCTTAAGAAGGTATTCTCCACCGTCGGTATCGGTTTGCACTCCGGCCGCAAAGTCCGTCTGACTCTGCGGCCGGCACCTCCCGATACCGGTTTGGTGTTTACTCGAACCGATTTGAAGCCGCCCGTTGCGATTAAGGCTGAGCCTGAACGCGTCAACGACACGCGCATGGCGACGACGTTGGATAAAGACGGAGCCCGTATTGCGACGATCGAGCACTTGATGAGTGCGCTGTCCGGTTTGGCGATCGACAACTGCTACATCGATGTCGATGCACCTGAGATCCCGATTATGGACGGCTCCGGCTCTACGTTTGTCTTTTTGATCAGAGCTGCCGGTATCCAGGAACAGGATGCTCCGCGAAAATTCGTCCGTGTGAAGAAAAACGTCTCCATCCACGTCGGCGACAAGTGGGCTTCCCTTGAACCTTATGACGGCTACAAACTGTCTTTTGCAATTGACTTCGGTCATCCGGCGATTGACGAAACAGCTCAGTTTGTTGAAGTTGACTTCAACAAGGAAAACTATATCGAAAGCGTTTCCCACGCCCGTACCTTCGGCTTTGTGAACGACTTAGAGATGCTCTGGGGCATGGGCTTGGCACAAGGCGGAACATTAGACAACGCGATTGTGCTCGATGATTTCCACGTCTTAAATCCGGGCGGTCTGCGCTCTCAGGACGAGTTTGCAAAACATAAGCTCTTGGATGCCATGGGCGACTTGTACGTTTTAGGTCATCCGCTGGTGGCGCACTACCGTGCCTTCAAGTCCGGTCACGAAATCAACAACAAACTTCTGCGCACGCTGTTAGCGGATCCCGAAAACTGGGAGTTTGTTGAATACCAGGATGAACACAGTGCTCCGAAGGCCTTTACCGAAGCGGTAAAAGAACCTTCGAACTAAGAAACAAAAACTTCTTGTTTTTGCCCGCGCAAGCCGCGGGCTTTTTCTTACCTGCGGCCGGGACCTTGATGTTCTTGAAGGGTGGCGGCAAGTTTGGCCATTGCTTCCTTTAAGGGTGAGCTTTCCGGGAGACGGTCCGCTAATTCTTTAGCGCCCTCAACCGCACCGGGACCGCCGATTGCGGGGCCGCTTTCCGTGAAGAGAAAGGGCTGCGGATGCAGACCGCATCGATCAATGACAGGTTTGACTTTCATGGCGCCGAAGCCTTTCTCGGCAAGTGCTTTTTCGACCGAGGGCTGGAACATCGTGAAGCGGCGGACAAAAAGCGGATTGGGCAGTCCGATTTCCAAGAGGAGAACTTCTTTGATCAGATCGCGAGGATCTTCGTCCGGATCGATGTCGTATGGGTTTTCGTCTTTGATGCGAACCTGTTGGACAGTAAGCCTAAGACAGTCCGGCGTGACCGAGGCGCCCAATTTGTAGCTTTGGCATACGGGATCAATCACCGCGGCGAGGCGCTTCGCTAATTTCAGGAATCCGAAATGCTTAGCCAAAGTACCTCTTTGAAGAACTTTGGAGATCGGTTTTTGTGCAGATCGCGGGTACATTTCAGAGCCAAAATAAATAAGACATTGTGCCGTCTAACTTAGCAAAATGAAAAGCTTAATTCAATTCTTAGCATGATTGAATAAGTGAAAAAGCACACTTTCTATGCAACTTGTAAAAGGACGGGCAAAAACTGTTTAGTGTTGTAAAATCAGTGAGTTTCAAAATTGGCAAGGTGTAACTGCCAATGGGAGGCGTTGTGCCTCCGTTTTTATTAAGAGAAAGAATTAATGGCCAGTTTCCTGACAAAAATTTTTGGTAGCCGCAACGATCGACTGATTAAACAGTATCGCCGTAAAGTTGCTGTGATTAATAAACTTGAGCCCGAAATCAAGGCATTGAGCGACGAACAGCTCAAAGCCAAGACGGCTGAATTCCGTCAGCGTTTAGCCGACGGCGCTTCCTTGGACTCTCTCCTGCCGGAAGCATTCGCCGTCGTCCGTGAGGCAAGTTTCCGTGTTCTCGGAATGCGTCACTTTGACGTGCAGTTAATCGGCGGTATGGTCTTAAACGACGGCAAGATCGCTGAAATGCGTACCGGTGAAGGTAAAACTTTGACCGCAACATTAGCGGTTTACCTCAACGCATTGCCCGGTAAAGGTGCGCACGTCGTGACCGTGAACGATTACTTGGCAAGCCGTGACGCGGTATGGATGGGTAAGGTTTACAACTTCCTTGGAATGAGTGTCGGAACGATTCTTTCCAATCAGCCGAACGATCAGAAGCAGGCCGCTTACGCTGCCGATATTACCTACGGTACGAATAATGAATTCGGCTTTGACTACCTCCGCGACAATATGGAGTACGAGACCGGCGCACGCCGCCAGAGAGGTCTGTTCTTCGCGATCGTGGACGAAGTTGACTCCATTTTGATTGACGAGGCCAGAACCCCGCTGATTATTTCCGGCCCTGCCGAAGGCAGCACGGATATTTACGTTGCGATCGACAAGATCCCCGACATGCTGGTTCGCCAGAAACAGGAAAAGGGCGAAGGCGACTACTGGGTTGATGAAAAGCAGCACACCGTTCAGCTTTCTGAAGCCGGCCACGAGAAAGTCGAAAAAATCATGGTCGACATGGGTCTGCTGCCTGCCGGCCAAAGCCTTTATTCTCCGACGAACATCATGCTGCTTCACTATCTGAATGCAGCGCTCCGTGCTCATACGCTCTTTGTCAAAGACCAGCACTATGTCGTTCAGAACGGCGAAGTCATTATCGTTGACGAATTCACCGGTCGTTTGATGAAAGGACGCCGTTGGTCCGACGGTCTGCATCAGGCCGTTGAAGCCAAAGAAGGCGTTGAAATTCAGCAGGAAAACCAGACTTTCGCGTCTATTACCTTCCAGAACTACTTCCGTATGTATGAAAAGCTCTCCGGTATGACCGGTACGGCCGATACGGAAGCTTATGAATTCCAGGAAATTTACGGTCTGGAAACGGTTGTCATCCCGACACACCGCATGATGATTCGTGATGACCAGCAGGATAAGGTCTATCGCACTGCAAAAGAAAAATACAAAGCTATCGTTGATGACGTTAAAGAGTGCTACGGCCGCGGTCAGCCGGTTCTTGTCGGTACGACCTCGATCGAAAACTCCGAACTTATCAGCGACATGCTGACTCAAGCAGGCATTCCGCATAATGTGCTCAATGCTAAGCAGCATGAAAGAGAAGCTCAGATCGTTATGGAAGCCGGCCGTCCCGGCATGGTTACGATTGCCACCAACATGGCCGGCCGCGGTACCGACATCGTCTTAGGCGGCGGCATCAGCAAGGCTCTTGAACAGATCGACAACGATGAAACCCTTTCTGAAGAACAGAAGAAGGCTCAGAAAGAAGAAATCAAAGCGAAGTGGCAGGTTGACCACGACCGCGTTGTGGAACTCGGCGGCTTGAGAATTATCGGTTCCGAGCGTCACGAGTCCCGCCGTATCGACAACCAGCTGCGCGGACGTTCCGGCCGTCAGGGTGACCCAGGTTCTTCCCGCTTCTATCTGTCCATGGAAGATCCGCTGCTCAGAATCTTCGCTGGCGAAAAGATGCAGGCTTTGATGAACAAGCTGCGTCTGCCTGAAGGTGAAGCCATTGAAGCAGGTATTGTTTCCCGCTCCATTGAAACTGCTCAGCGTAAGGTCGAATCCCGCAACTTCGATATTCGTAAGCAACTGCTTGAATACGATGACGTGGCAAACGATCAGAGAAAAGAAATCTACGCTCTGCGTAACGAAATCCTGGAAAACAAAGATGTGTCCGGTCCTGTGAAGGAGCTTCGCGACGGATATTTCACCAGCCTGTTCCGCCACTATGTTCCGGCAGATACCGTCGAAGAACAGTGGGATCTTGAAGGCTTAGAAAAAGAACTGAAAGAACAGTGGAATCTGGATGTTCCGCTCAAGGCTACACTGGAAAAATCCGAAAGCTCCGACGACCAGGAACTTCTGGATATGCTGCTTGCAGCCACCAACAAGGTTTACGACGAAAAAGTCGCCTTGGTCGGTCACGAAGCTTTTGCACAGTTTGAACGCAACGTTCTGCTTCAGTTCCTGGATCAGCGCTGGAGAGAGCACCTCAGCCAGCTCGATATGCTCCGTCAGGGCATCTATCTCCGCGGCTATGCTCAGAAACAGCCGAAACAGGAATACAAGCGCGAAGCTTTTGAACTGTTTGCCAACTTGCTTGAAACTGTCGGTGCCGACGTCACCCGCGTTCTGATGAATGTTCAGATTCGTCAGCCGGAACCTGAAGAAGTCGCAGCGGCTCAGCAGGAAGCTCAGGCTCCCGCTCAGCAAGAAGCCCTTCCTCAGGAAGAAGATCCGTTTGCGCATGTCGGACGTAATGATCCCTGCCCCTGCGGCAGCGGCAAGAAATTCAAAGACTGCCACGGCAAACTTCGTTAATCTGAATTAATGGAAAGACGGCTCTCGGTGAAAACACCTTGAGCCGTTTTCTTTTGGCCGACATTCGTGCTCTAAAATCGAAAAATTAAATCAAAAAATTTTTGAGAAAAAAGGAAAAGCAATATGGCAATCAATCTCTTCCCGCCCGAACCGTCTGAGATTTACTCGGTTCCCGGAGTTGTCCTCGGCGTTGCGGCAGCTAATATCCGTAAACCCAACCGCAATGACGTTCTGGTGGTTGAGTTGGCATTAGGCTCCCGTGTCGCAGGCGTGTTTACTTCTAATCGCTTCGCGGCAGCGCCTGTTCAGGTTTGCAGGACTCACTTAGCTGAAACGAATAACATCAGAGCATTAGTCGTCAACACCGGCATAGCAAACGCAGGTACCGGCGAACAAGGTCTCCAAGACGCTCAGGAAACCTGCAGAAAGGTTGCGGATATCTTCGACTGCTCTCCGATGCAGGTTCTGCCATTCTCGACCGGTGTCATCATGGAACCGCTCCCCATGAACCGTCTGCTTAAAGGCGTGGAAGAAGCCGCTAAGCATTTGTCGAGAACCAATTGGATCGCAGCGGCCGAAGCCATCATGACAACGGACACCGTTCCCAAATGCGTTTCCCAGCGTGTCATGCTGGATGACGAGGAAATCACGATCACCGGTATCAGCAAAGGTTCCGGCATGATCGAGCCGCACATGGCAACGATGCTGGGCTTCATTGCGACCGATGTTGCCATCGGTCAGGACCTAATCGACAAAGTCGTCAAGATGGTGGCCGATGCTTCTTATAACCGTATTACCGTCGACGGGGACACGTCCACGAACGACTCGTTCGTTTTGATTTCTACCGGATGCAGCAATGCTCGCCCGATCGAAAGTATGGACGACCCGCGCTTTGATGATTTGCTGGATTCTTTAATCGAAGTCGGACAAAAGCTTTCTCAAGCGATGGTCCGAGACGGAGAAGGCGCAACGAAGTTCATTACCATTACGGTGGAAGATGCGAAAAACGAAGCGGAAGCCCTCAAAGTTGCCTACGCCGTCGCTCATTCTCCGTTGGTTAAGACAGCCTTCTTTGCTTCCGACCCTAACCTTGGCCGAATTCTGGCCGCGGTCGGCAACTCAAAGATTCCGGATTTGGACGCAACGAAAGTTTCTCTTTGGCTGGACGACGTTTTAGTCGCCAAGAACGGCGGCCGTGCTCCTGAATATATGGAGGAGCAGGGCGTTGCTGTGATGAGCCAGGATGAAATTACCGTTCGTATCAGCCTCGGCCGTGGAGATGCCTGCGAAACTGTTTGGACCACAGACCTTTCTCACGATTACGTTTCGATCAACGCAGATTACAGAAGCTAAATACAGAGATGGCAGACGCAAAACTCGAACAAAAACTGGAACGTCTTCTCGATCGACTGGAAATTCTTCTTCCCAAGACCGAGGATGAAGTAGATTGGAGCGCAGCGGCTTTTCGGTGGCGCCGCAAACAATACTTGGGCATGTCCTACGGCGTCCTCGAGCCGATTCATCGAGTCGCACTCGTAGATCCGGATTCGATTAAGAATGCGGATCAGCAGAAAGCCGCGTTGCTCAGAAACACGGAGCAGTTTGTTCGAGGTTTGCCCGCAAATAATGTTCTTTTAACCGGTGCGCGAGGCACCGGAAAATCCTCTCTTATCCGTGCGTGTTTGAAGCAGTTTGCAGATCAAGGACTGCGTCTCATTGAAGTCGATAAAGAAGATTTAAAGGATCTGATCGACATTGCTCAGCGCATCGCCGATCGACCCGAAAAATTTATTGTTTTCTGCGATGATTTGTCTTTTGAATTCGGAGAAGGCGGATACAAAGCACTGAAAGCGATTTTGGACGGCTCCGTGGCTTCGACCGGAGACAATCTGCTGGTGTACGCAACATCCAATCGTCGTCACTTAATGCCGGAGAAAATGCAGGACAACCTTGCCAGCAGCATGGACGAAGACGGCGAACTCCATCCGGCTGAGACGATCGAAGAAAAGATGTCGTTATCCGAGCGTTTCGGTCTTTGGTTGAGCTTCTACCCGTTCTCTCAAAAAGAATATTTAGCGGTCGCCGAAGGCTGGACAAAACATTTCGGCGGAGAAATCTCCGACAGATGGCAAACCGAAGCATTGCAGTTTGCACTGCAGCGCGGTTCTCGTTCCGGCCGTGTGGCTTACCAGTTTGCACGCGACTGGGCAGGAAGAATGCATTTGGAGACTGAGCATGACAACTAAACCGACCGAAGTGGTTGTTGCCGTGGCTTTTGATAAAGACGGACGTTTTCTGATGACTTCGCGTCCCGAAGGAAAAGTCTATGCGGGCTACTGGGAATTTCCGGGCGGCAAAGTCGAAGCCGGAGAAACTCTTGAGGAAGCGCTTGTCCGTGAAATGAAAGAAGAACTCGGCGTTCAGGTAACTGATTGCCGAGGGGTTTATTCAACGGTGTTCACGTATCCTCATGCCACCGTGCATTTGCATTTCCTGCATTGCCGTTTGAATCCTGAAGAGCTGAAATGTCTCGAAGGACAGACATATCGATTCTGTACCTTAGAGGACTTACCGCATCCGATTTTGCCGGCGACGGAGCCGGTACTAGCGCAGGTGACGGCGAGAAAGTAGTTCTACTTCTCTAGGTCAGCTTTATGTGCGGCGAGTTTGCCGGTGGCGAGTGCATCGGCAGAGATATCAAGATCGTCGTCGCCTTCCATCGGTTTATCTTTGATGGAATATTTCCCTTCTGCCCACGCGCCGAGATCGATTAAGCGGCAACGTTCGCAGCAGAAAGGACGATACGGGTTCTTGTCTGAGTATTCACATTCACGCCCGCAGGTCGGGCATTTAACTTTAATTGCCATTTTTACTACATATTGCATAAACCGAGGCGGAAAGGCATCACCTCGGGAATTTCCGCGATCGGACCGCTGCCGAAATTGGCGCCGGAGAAACGAACCGAAAGGAGATAACGGTTCGCGGAGATCTTCGGAATCATATTCAGTTTAGGATCCACAAACACTTGGAGCAGTGTAAACGTTTTGCCCTGAAGGTCTTTCTGGTAAGAGCCTTTGATCGCTTCCACGTCATTTAACTCAGCTGTGCCGCGCAGCAGATTCAAAATCAAATCGATGGCGTTGCTGTAGGGGAGCAGGGGCTTTATCCACTCATTGAGATAGTGCTTGCGTTCTTCAGCCGAAAGGTGAAGCCAATGGTGGTAAACAGGGACGTCGAATTCACAGGTTCCGGCAGGAATGCCTGAGCGCTGTCCGACTGTTTTAAGGAATTCGTTCTGGCTGGAGAGATGGGAGATTCTGACGCCCACGCAGCTTAATTCGGCTCTGCTGGCTTGGAGCTTGTCCAAGGTTTCTTTTAAGGATTCCTGGTCAACGTTGTCATTATTTGCGAGAGGTTCCAAGCAGGACCGGAAGCGAGCAAGTTCGTGCAGGAGGTCATTTTTTTGATCTCCGCGGGTTGTGACCTCTTGAATTTCAAAGTACTTGATGATGGCTGCTCGGTGATCGTTCGCATTTTCCTGTTGAGCGAACCATGTCAGCTGTTTAAAAAGATCAGCCAGTCTCAAAAAAGTACGCAGTTTTTCGTTGGAGGGAAACTCATATCGTAATAAGGTTTCGGTCATTCCAATCTCTCGCAGTCCTAGAATAATTTTATATTTTCCCCTTAACGGTCGGTAATGGAAAGGATTACCGCCGAAGGCGTTCGGCTATCGAAAAATCTCTCAGAAATAACGCAAAAACATCAGGGGATTCTCCTATACGATTGTACACAATGGGAACGTTAAGACTAAGAAAATAAGCTGTTGTATCTCTCACTGCGAGACAATAAGTTATATGCGTCGGAATGGGAAGAAACTCAGTTTTCTTTGGTCAGTGCAAGGTACAACGAATGAAGTTTTAGTACTGAGGCCTTCAGCATCTCACAGGTACCGACATTTTCAATGACATCGTCCGCAGCATCCAGTCTTTGGGCGGTCGTCGCCTGAGTCGAAATAATCTTTTTTACGGCTTCCGGCGTTAGATGACTTCTTTGAACTACTCTCTCGATTCTTAGAGCTTCGGGCGCTTCGACGACAAGCAAGCGATCGATGGACGAACGCCAAAAGGGGCTTTCAATGAGAAGCGGGACACTTAAGATCGTGTACGGGGACTGTGAGGCGTCGAGTTGGCGCTGACACTCTTTGCGAATTAAAGGATGAAGGATATTTTCCAGAGCCGTTTTAGCCGCAGGGTCAGAAAACACCAACTCTCTAATGAATTTTCGATTCATGGAGCTGTCGGGAGAGGCTGCTTCAGGCCCGAAGTGTTTAACGATATCCGGCATTGCGCCGCCGTTTACCGCGGTTAATTGCCGCGAGACGACATCTGCATCCACAACTTCGATCCCTAATTCCTCAAATAAGTCAGAAACCGTTGTTTTGCCGGAACCAATCCCGCCTGTCAGACCGATCACTTTCATGGAGTGCCTATTGTTAAATTGAAAGCGGCTTCTTTACTCCTATAGAGAAGAAAGCGCCGATGTTCTAAATCAAGGAGCCCCTTATTTGGCTTGTAAGACCTGATCAATCCAGTCTTTTGTAAGCTGTTCGCGTAGCCGGCCTTTCTCAGACAACGGGACGCCAAGCATATGAATATTCTTTAAATCCAGCACAGGGTCGTCAACTTTGACGTCGGTACGGGTCGGAACGTACCTAATCTTATTTTTGATAAGGAATTCGGCCAGTTTAGGTGAAGTGGCCCAGTCTAAAAATTCTTTTGCCTCTTTCGGATGTTTAGCACCTTTTACAAGAGACACAACTTCGATGCCGAAGGTAACGCCTTCTTTCGGATAAGAAATCGTGACCGGATATCCGAGCTGGACGATATCCAGCGCATCAGGCAAGTAAACCATGGCAGCAGCCGCGAGACCGTCACCGACACGCAAAGCAGGCCAAGCACCGCTCTTGGTGTACATCTGAACGTTCTTGTGAAGTTTTTTCTGGAAGTCGATACTGCCTTCGCGCCCGAATACTCTTTCTAAAGAGAAGAGGCGTTCTGTCGCAGTTCCGGAGGTTCGAGCATCGGCCAGGATAAGGCCTTCTTTGTATTCAGGCTTTAGAAAATCCTGCCAGGAAGTCGGAGCCTTCAGGTTGTTCTTTTTAAGAAAGTTGTTATTCGTGATGAAGGCAAGCGGCATGATGCCGATTCCCGTCCAATAATTTTGTGGATCCTTAAATTCTGCCGGAATGAAATCAGAGCCTTTAGGTTTATAGGGTGCTGTCAGCCCTTCGTTCTTAGCAACTTCAAGATAATCTGCCGGACCTCCCAGAAGAACATCGACTTGGGGATTACTTTTCTCTGCCTGGAGGCGGGAGAGAACTTCGCCGGAAGAAAGTCTGAGGAAGTTGACTTTGATACCCGTTTCCTTGGTGAACTGTTCAAGGACCTGAGAGGCGTATTTCTCAGGCATGGAGGCGTAAACGTTCAGTTCTGCAGCAAGAACATTAAAAGAAAGGCCAAGAACTGCTAAGGATGCAGCAAATTTAGCGACAAGTTTCATCAGCATAGAACCCAAAGATATTTCAATTATTCTGCCATAACATATTTATTTCTCCGATTTATAACGGAGGAATTTTTCGATTCTCGGAAAAATTTAAAAATCGCCCATTTCGAGCGCATAATCTTTAAAGATGCCAAGAGAAGGGGGGGGTTCTCGTGCCGTGGGTTGTTACGCTTACGATCTTAGTCGCCAGCGCGTTTCTGATGGATATGTCGTTCACGATGATTACGCCGTTTTTGCCGGTGTATTTATCATCGGAACTCGGAGCGAAGGCTTCGGAAGTCGACATGTGGTCAGGTGCGGTTTTTGCAGTGACTTTCTTTGTGAGCGGACTGCTCGGGCCCGTCTGGGGCGTCCTGGCGGATCGTAAAAGCCGCAAACTCATGGCTTTAAGGGCCTCAATCGGTCTGACGATTAGTTACGCATTGTGCGGCATTGTCCAAACTCCGATGCAATTGTTTGCCGCTCGGTTTTTCCAAGGTTTGTGTGCCGGTCTATATCCTGCTTTGTTGGCTTTGTTAGCCGCCTCAATTCCCGCCCGTAAAACAGGCCTCTCTATGGGATTGATGCAGGGAGGCATGACAGTCGGTGCAGTAGTCGGTCCTTTTGTAGGCGGCGTATTGGCAGATTACTTCGGAATGCGCGAATCTTTCTTCGTTGCTTCTGTTGCTCTAGGTCTTATTTCCCTACTGATCGGTTTTTGCATTAAAGAAAAACCAAGGACAGTTAAAGTCACTTCACGTAATTGGTTTGATTGGAGTGTTCTTCGACAGCCAGCGATTTTCAAAATGCTGATTGCCTGCGCAGTGATTCACGCGTCTTTATTCTCAGCTCAGCCAATCCTGCCGCTTTACATTGCTCAGCTTCAAGGAAGCATGGACAACATCATGATGCTTTCCGGGACGATATTTTCTGTCTGCGCGATTTCGATCATGATTGCTTCTCCGATTCTCGGAGCGGCTGGACAGAGGTTTGGCTTCTTAAAGGTACTTTCGTGCTCTTTGTTCTTCGCCGGTCTTTTAATCTCCGCTCAAGTCTTGGGACGAACTCCGTTTGAATTCGGTGTTTGGCGGTTTATCGCCGGATTTGCGATTGCCGGTCTAATTCCTTTGGTGAATTCGATCATCTCAACAGAATGCCCGCCTGATAAAAAGGGAGAAGTCTTCGGATTTAACTTCCTGACAGGGCATGCCGGCATGGCATTGGGACCGTTTGCGGCCGGAGCACTTTCAGGTTGGTTCGGCTATCAGGCAGTGATTGTTGCCTCAGGCCTGATCCTTTTTCCTCTTATTGTGTACTTGAACTATGGCAGAAAGAAGTAGGAAAGTTTGGAGGTGTTAGATGACAAAGCTAAGGAAGAAACTTACCGAAAAAACGCGGAAATTTGGCGCTGAAGTGCGTCGACGCCATTCAACAGGATTAACGCCGGAATCAGAAAAATACTACGAGCACGTCCCGGCTACCTTTCCTTCGGACTGGTACGACTATAACGGGCCAGGATGTGATGGACTTAAACTGAAGAAAGAGGCTCCGGAGCGTGCTCATAAAGAGTTGAGAAAATACAATATTTATTGTGATAGAAAGGCGAGAAAAGGGATTATCGTCGACTGATTTTTATGGATCATAGAAGAATGAAACGTTTAAAGAAAAGGCTCAACTGGGAGGACCTTAGTAAGCTTACGAATGAGGAGCTTTACGCTATTCACGCAAAGATATTTAAGGAACCTCTGCACAAAAGGTGGGTGATATGCTATAATTAGCACACTACCGAAAAGTGTGACTATGAAGATTAAAGCCCCCACATTCGCTGATTTATTTGCAGAAACCTCACCGCAGCTGGGCGGTGCCAGAAGAACAAAGTTCCTGGAGACTTTAGACCGCATCATTCCTTGGCAGGACTTGAAATCTTTGATAG
>ENA-UEQS01000973-UEQS01000973.1-human-gut-metagenome-genome-assembly--contig:-NODE-973-length-19717-cov-25.962984_pt1 | contig 19717 bp, 21 predicted proteins | sample MGYA00242953_ERZ507953 | MGnify/ENA primary metagenome ERZ507953 (study PRJEB26167, sample SAMN06115474) | human gut metagenome | host: Homo sapiens | place: China:Jiangsu | collected 2016-07-06...
GGGTCTCAGTTTCCCCTGTAAAAATTGATTTCAGAGCCGTGCTTGCCACGTCCTGACCAACGTTATAAAACGAAGCCATATCCGCAGACAGCCCTGTAAGAGCCATAGCCATATCGCTTGCACTGTCATTGGCAAGCCCCATTCCTGCCGCCATTGCCATGAAGTTTGAGCCTGTCTGCTTTGTTCACCGCAGGAAAAATAATACTCTCGTCCTGCTCCCAATCAATAGTCTTTGTAGGCTGAACGTTCTCCTGCGGAACATCTCCACCGCCAACAAACCAATAAGCCTTGTTGACAGCCTCCTGCAAATGTTCTCGTGGGATATCCTCGACATAAAGACATTTAAGGCACACATAGCACTTTTCACGCTCGTCAAGTTCAGGGTCTGCAAAGGCTGAATAGATCCGCAGTATGACCCGAAAATCTGAGCGTATGGCATACTCTTTGCCGTCTATTTCAAGGGCTGTTGGCAAACTGCCTATCATTTCAGCAGCTCCCTGAGCAGAGCCTTTTTGTCCTCGTCAGAAAGCTCCGCCACGTTGACCGCAGGCTGAGCAACAACGGGAGCTATGTACTTCTCCACCTTTTCTTCGAGCTTTATCTGAGCCGCCGTCTGTGCTGACTTTATTTCCTGCACCACCACCGCAAGAAGCGCTTCAAGGAAGTTTACAAGCACAGGCTTGCCGTTTGAAGCCATAGAGAACACGTTCACGCTTCCGAGCGCCGCCGTACACACATTGCTTCCAAATATGTCATTGACCATTTCTCTTGCACGCTGGTCATACTCTTTGAGAAGCTGAGTTCTGTCCTCGTTCTTCTCACGTTCTGACACTTCTTCTGCGATATTGTCAGCCTTGCTCATAGCGTCCTGTATCCTAGTGATGATACCAACGTCTGACACGTTTATCCTTATCACTCTGTCCTCGTCGCCGTTTATAGCGTACTCTTTGTAATTGCCGCTGTTAAAATCTATTGACTGCATTGACATTTTTATCATCCTTTCTGTATTACGGCAAACAAAAAGCACTCCGCTCTGAACGAAGTGCTTTCATATGTTTGTCATATAGTTTATTCTTCCGTAGTCTTTGCAAACGTTGGCACGCCTGCCGCAAAGGTGACAGAGCCTTTCACTCTGTTTCCTGCAAAGGTGCAGTTGAACGGGATATTTACGCCACCCTGCGGTCCGCCATAAGACTGCGGCTTGACTATGACATCTTCCGTCCATGCGTCATACGCACCTGTGGTCTTGTCAACGATGACTTCAAGCACGCTTGTCTTGCAGGCGTCGCCCGTAAGACGATTCATCATGATATCCTTGAGCTTTTCGTAAAGTGCGTCACCGGGCTTTGCATAGAATGTGTCAAGGTCGAACTCAGGCTCATAGCCGTTGTCCTCAACTGTGGTTTCATCAAGAATATTCTTCTTTGTGGAAGTGTCAGGGTTGAGTGCCACACTTGCGTCCTCAACGTCCTTACCGAGAAGATACCAGCTTGGTGATGAAGCGACCGCTGCGAATGTAGTGTCAAGATAATGCAGAAGATGACTTCTGTTGAGCTTTCCGCTCTTGTATGAATAATCAGGCATATGTTTTCCTCCTTTTATATCTGATACTGTGCCGCTATCTGCAATTGATACTGCACAGTATCGTTTGTGTTTTCGTTTGGTATTGCGTATATCATTCCGTTTGCACAGGTGAGCTTTTCAAGAACGCCTGTCCTTTCCTCGCCCTCTGTTATGGTGGATAACGTGGTATCTCGGTGCTTGTCTGCATAGCTTTCAAGCCACATCTGCAGTTCAAGCAGCACACCGCTGTTTGACATTCTGTCAAAGTCATTCATAGATTGATACACCGCATAGAGAATGAAGTTGTGCTGTCTTGTCTGACCGCCCAGAATGTCAGAGCTTATAAGGCTGTCACCTGTCGAGGACAAGCCGTAATTTGTTGGCGTATCATCGGTAAAGTCGATATGGATATCGTTGCAAACCTCCGATATTTTCGGGAACTGCTGCAAGATATCTTTCACAAGCTCGATTATGTTCATTTCGCTTTGCCTCCTATTATCGCCGCCGCTCCTCTGAGTATCTGCTGTTTCTTGTCGGCTTTCATTCGCTCAAACCAAAGCTTACCGGCAAGTGGCTCTTTAAAAGTGCTGTAAACAAGGTCTTTGTCCGTCAGCACTTTCTTTTCACCCTGTCGGGCGTATGCCGAGCCTGTAACAGATGATACCATAAGCTTGCCGTAATACTGATAGCGTGCGTAAGGTGCAAGATACTGTATCTTGCCGCTGCCTATTTTTGTGCCTCTCGTGGCAGACTCTCTCAGATTAGTGCTGAGGGTAGGTGTATACTTCACCATATGCCTTATGCACTCGGCGTCAATGAACTTTTGAGCCTTATCAAAGCGTTCTGAATACTTGCCTGCAAAGGACTTGTCCCAAGTGATAGCCCTGCTGTCCATAGGCTGACCTATCTTCATTTCACGCTCACCTCCATATGTGGCAGACCGCCGAACATATAATCATCAACGCTCATTACCGTAACAAAGTCATACTCCGCACGGAAGATTTTCATGCTCTCAGATATGCTCTGCGGCGTTTGGTTATCAAACTCAAACTCGCATTTTCCTTTCACAAGCATATCCTTTGCAGGGGTTTTCGGCGCATTATCGTCATAGAAATACACCCTTGTGCTGTCTGAGGTCTGCATACCGCTTTTCACGATACTTCCCGACTTATTCTCACACCAGTAAACTTTCTCTGCATACTTCCGCACAAATCCCTCTGTCTGCTTGTCGAAAAGATACACTGTGCAATCGCTGTTTGCAAGCATTTACCTCACCCCTCTGTAAAGCAGCCCTGTTCCGCTGAGCCATTTGTACACGATATCGTGAACGGCTCTGTCAGCATTCTGTCTGCGGATATCTGAGCTTTCATATGACTTTGACCAGCCCCCTACGCTTTCGGAAGATACCCCCTGAGTGCCACCCTCCTGCTCTGCCTTGAAGATATTCTCCGCAAGCTCACAGCAGCACATTTTCACTTCTTCGGGAATATCGTTCTCGTCAACGTTGTCAAGTGTATATCGCTTCATAAGGCTTGTGGCTTGCATTGCATAGAAGTTAAAAGCGGCAGATATGTCAGGCTCTCTGCCGCAAAGATAAACGCCTATATAATAGCTCTCGTTTGCATATGCTTTCATACTGCCGCACCTCTTTACTTCTTGAATCTTGCAAGCACTACCTTTGACTGATCTGAGATAGCCACAGTGTAATGCTTGTCAGCAGATATATCTGTACAGCGCTTTGTACTTCTTCTCTCTGTTTCAACGTTGGTGTCACGCTTGAGGTAGATAGTCAGAGCTGATGTTTCGTCCTCTGTTTCAGTATCAGCGTTGAGCTTGATGATAGGGCATATGTAGAAAGTGCCAGCCTTAACAGCGGCGTTCTTTACAACATAGTCACCCACCTTGGGAGCGTAACCCTCTGCACAAGGCGTTACTGAGCCGAGCTTTATCTGTGAAGCAGTTGGTGAAGCTGTGCTGTCCGCAACAACTTCCTTTGCACCCTCTGCATCGCTGTCAACTCTCACATACTGTTCTGGGATAGCCTCGTTAAGTGAAACTTTCTTTGACGGAACGATACGGCAGTTCGCTATTTTGCCTATCTCGCCTGTCATGACCACATTGCCGTCATACTTATCTGCTGAAATGAAGTTCGGGTCCTTTCTAAGCTGTGAGTTCTGATGAGGGTTAATAAACATAGCCTTTTCGGTGTTCAGCTCCTCATTGAACTTGTCAACAGCGTCAACAATGCCGCTGTAAGAGATAGCAGAAGCCGAGCCGTCATAGATGAGCTGAGCTTTCATAAGTGCGTCCATGCTGTCTGCGTCCACCTTAGAAGCGATAGACATTGCAAGCTGTGAAGTCGCCTGACCTACAGGGTTGCCATAGCCGCTGAGAACAGCCTCGTCGGTTATCTCCACCGCTTTCATGGCTTTCTTTACCTTAGCCTGAGTGGAGTCTGTTTCAAGCTTGACAGTTTCGGCTTCAACGCCCTCTGCAACATCAACTGCGTCGCCGATATACTTATACTGCGGCACTGTGATAGTGTCGCCAGGCACGCCAACGAGCGTTCTGTCTATCTTCGCAAAGGGAGATACAGTTATCTTAGACTCTATCTTTGCGTCGATCATGTCACTCATTACCTCAGGATCGATAAGGTCGGTGATCTTTGTCTGCTCTGCGAAATACTGCATAGAAATTCTAATGCCATTTGTCATTTTCATAATATCCTATCCTTTCAACTGTTCGTATTTTTCGGGGTCTGTTCGTTTAAGTTCCAGCCTCTGCATATACCCCATTTTTGCAAAGGTTTCCTTGCTCACTTCACCTGCAGCAGGCGTCCCTGTGGGAGCAACCGGGTTCTTGATAGGCTCGGAACTTTCAAAAAGATAATCGTTATCTTTCTTCACGTTCTCGATAGCCGTCTTGATATCCTCAGCCTGATTTTTGGAAGCTTTGAGAGTTTCCACATCAAGCAAAGCTTTAAGAGCCTTGACGTTTCTTGCCTTGCTTGCCGAGATAGCGTTATCAAGGGTAGCGTCAAACTCCATATCAGATATCTTCGCCTGATACTCGGTATCTTTCTTAGCAAGGTCAGCGGTGAGCTGTGCGACTTTGCCGTTAAGCTCCTTGACGTCCACACCCTCAAATTCTTTGAGAGAGTTCTGTGCGGTATCAAGGCTGTCCTTATAGTTATCACGCTCCACCTCAAGGCGGCTTTTCACCTTTTCAAACTCAGCCACAGTCTTATAATTCTCTGCCACCTGTTTTGTGATGTCCTGTTTCTTGTCCTCAGGGATAACGATACCCATAGCGGCAAGGATCTCAAAAATGTTTTTCATATGTTTGTCCTTTCTACATAGCTTATATACCGCTCTGTCTGCGGTGTGAAAGTCTGACAGTTTAACGTCATATCAAGGACGAAATGGTATGAAAAAAGCACCCGTTAAGGTGCTTAGTTCCGATATTTGGGTATAAAAATACCGCCCGACATTAGTCAAGCGGTAAAATTATCATTTGAAATACTCTGTAAGTTCAACTTCTGAATCAATGTACACAGCGTCAATATAATAACTGTTGTGTACGATTATCTTCTTTCCGTTTAATTCATATATCTGCGTTTGTGAGCCGTCAACATCTGTCAGCATATCGGACCGTTCAATGCCTGGGATATGCTTTTCCAATGCTGCACATTGCTTATCAAAAATTTCTTTGTCCGCAGCCGTGCAAATATTGTATTCATATTTTTTCATTGCTGATCATCCAATCCATACCTTTTATCTACTGATCTTCGTGTTTTTACAGCGGTCTTCAAAGTGTCTGCTACAGCTTCTTCTCTGCTCATGTTTTTTCGTGCCATTTTATCTGACACCAAGTCTTCAAAAGAAATGATAGGGTCGGTCTGGTCAAGGGTTTTACGAGCTTTTTGATCTTCCATTAACTCTCTTGCCTGAAAGCGATACTTGTTACGCAGTTCACAAGCTTGTCTTGCCTGTTCTTCAATAGACTTGCTTTTGTCGATAAGCTGAGGGATATTTTTGTTGTGGTGTCTATACCACTTTCGCACGTCTATATCAGACATCTTACCTTTCATATCAATTATATCACTATAATCTTTTTGCGTCAAGTCTATCTTGGTTTTTCCAGCCCCGATATTCCCCAGTCCGTCGGCGTTTACACGCTCTCTCTGCTGAGGCAGACCCATTGCTTTTGAAAACCTTGTATACTCCTGGGAAGTGCCACGATATCGGCAGCGTGCGTTGATGATATCTCCCTCATCAGCACCTGCCTCTTCAAGAAGATGTATTTTCTGCCGCTGAGCTCTCATTGCAGTCTCAAGCTTTCTTTGTCGCTGTAAAGCCTCATACTTTGTGTACTCTTTATCGCCGTATTTAACAGGCTTGTTCTCCTCTGCATTCATCTGTGCAAGCTCCTCATCTGTGTAGGAACGCTCAGATATGCCGGGGATAAAGGGGTAATAATCGTGATAGCAATTCGCTCCGCACAGACCTGTCACAGTACCAAGACCGCAGATAGTTTCAAGCTCTTTTTTGCTGTAGACCTTGCCCTGCCATTCTTGGTGAGAGGGTCTTGCCCCACTGTGCCAGGTGACTTCAAAATAGTCTGTGCCAAGCTCTTTTGCGTTGTCCTCATTCATTTTTGCGGTTAGCTGTGAAAGCCCTGTCATCACCGAACGCCTTGCGGCTACGTCTGCCCTGTTGCTCCAGCCTGTGGCATAGTCCACAGTGCGCAGGCCTGAGTTCGTCATATCCGAAATGACTTTCTTTATGACCGTGTTATAATCGAACGCTCCGCTTGCTATGCCCATTATGGCGTTGTCAAGACTCTGCTGATAGAAGTCTGCCGCCTGCGTGAATTTCAACTTGCCGTCAGGCTGTTTTACTGCAAAGCCAAGTGACTGAGATATGTTTTTAAGCTCCCCCGAAGTCTGCTCCGATACAGCCGACAGCAGCCTTTGCAGCCCCTCATTTTCTTCAAGGGGTATCCGTGCCTTGCCTTTGGTCTTGTATATACTATCGTCCCATTCATAGCCTTTTTGCAGGATATCATTGTACAGCTCTTTTATCTCAGCTTTGGAGAGGTCAAGGTTATCGGCTATGGCTTTCTTTATCTCACGCTTGCTCATTCCAAGCTCGTGAAGCCTGTATATCTGCCAATCCGCCGAACGTGTTATCTCACCGTTTATCTTTATCCTGCGGACAATGTCCTCCATTATCTGCATTTCAAGGTCACGCAGGGGCTTGTCAAGCACCATTGAAGCTCGCTCTATCTCGCTTGCTTTGAGCATTATTCTATCACCTCTGCGGTGCTGTCTGAGGTCATTTTCTTAGCCGTTTCCTCGTCCTCACCATACCATTTCATTCGGTATTCCCACAGTGGCATAATGCCCATAGAAACGTCCTGACGATCGCTTGCACGCTTTGTTTCATCATCAGCAAGGATACTGTCCTCAAAGTTCACAGACAGCTCATAACCACTTTGAGTAAGCCCATTATAAAACGCCAGCGAATAGCAGAGGTCTTCAAGGCAGACACGGAGGTTATTCTGTATCGCCGTGACAGTATCAAACTTTCTCTGCTTTGATGACTTTATCTCCGTTGCCGTCTTGTCAACTGTCTGAGGGTTTGAGATATCCCCATAGGACAGCCCTACGGCAAACTCTATCTCACGCTTGTATTCTTCAAGTCCTGCGATAAAATCAGCCTGTCTTAACTGCGGTGAGAACTCGTGATAAAAGTCACCGCTCGTGCCAGCCGACACGTTTACCCCTCTGAAAAGCCGTTCATTGAGCTTTGGCATTTCTGCACGTTTCTTACCTGTGAACGGGTCTGTCACAGACCTTAACACAGCCTCGTCAACGTCTATTGCACGCTCCCCTGATTCAAACTCCCAATCGAGCCTGCCGAATTGGATATCAGCTTTTCTTATGACTTTTTCTGCCCCTGCGAACACTGATACTCCGGAATGCGAGCCGTCAACGGTATTGTCGATAGGGTTGACATAATAACCGAAAGAGGGTCGCAGCATAAGTGGATAGGCTATCTTAGGGATAAGCTCCGCCCACTCTGCAACAGCCGTGAGAGGTATCTCAGCACCAAGAGATACGCCGTCATTGGAACGAAAAGCCCTGTTTGTGATAGTCAGCCCTTTTTCATAGTCCAGAGCGTGATATTCAAGCCTTATGCGGTAATCATTATCGCCCATGCGTTTTATCTCAGGGAAAATGACCTTTATAAGTCTGCCGTTCACGTCATACTCCACAGGAATAAACTGCGACTGCGGAACATACTGCACCTTATCAGCACCCAGCGGCTTTATTATCATTGCTCCTGTTGCAAGACCTCTTTGCAGATTTTTGTTGAGGTTTTCAAGGGCGTTTTTCATTATGGCATCAAGCTTATCGTTGGAAACTTTCAGGGTCATTTCATTGATAGCCGTGTTTGCAAACTCCCTCACAACAGCGTGTTCAAGCCGCAGAGAGTGAACTCCCTTGGGTGCTGCATTACCTGCATACATTCTGTCCCACTTGTCGATAGATCTTATCATACTGTCCGTCACGGCGATATCAATACCGTAAACGCCCTTTATATCTGACTTTGAAAGCATTCTGCTTATCCACTCCCTTATTTTTGAAATAATGCCCATAGCTTACTGACCCCGCCTTTTCCATACTCTTTCCATTGCATACCGAACGGCGTCGATAACGTGGTCATTGCCGTCGGGATAGCCGCTTATAACGTTGCCCTCTTTATCTCTGTCATACTCGCAGTTGATGAACTCCTCGCAAGCCACAGGACAACGCTTGTTATCTATAACGATACTTCGCAGAGATTGCAGCCACTTATATGAATACTCCCTGCTGTTAGGACCTTTCTCTGCACCTCTCGCAAGCAAGCCATATGCTCTGTAATCCTCAACAGACTTATTCTCTGCACTGTCGCAGGTGATAAGGTCATTTGCTGTGATACCAAGCTCCAGCAAATGCTTTGCGGTATCAATATTCTTTGTTTTGTTGCAGGTGTACTCCTGCCATATGAACAGTGTGTGCTGAGCAGGGGCATAATGCACTCTGACAAAAGCGTAAAGGTCTGGATACCAGCCCCAGTCAACGCCGTTATAGATGTTATCGAACTGCGCTATCTCTTCGTCGGTTATCTCTCTTATGAGGACGTTATCGAAAACATTGCCACCAGTACCGTTTGCAACGCCCATATACTCGTTCTCATAGGCAGTGGGATTGGTTTCTTTGAGAAATTCGGCGTCATCAAGAAAAGGCTTGCCAAGCCACTTTTTCGGCACAGTTAGATAAGTGCTTTCGGTAACGAGTCTGTCCGTTCTCGGCACTTTGATGTACTTGTTCGCCCAGTTCTGAGCTGACTTCGGAGGGTTGAAAGACTTGAACTTATATGCTCTCTCGCCGCCTCTTATAACAGACTGTTCTATCGTTCGCACAGCTTCTTCACCGCCGAACTGGTCAAGCTCCTCAAACCACACGATGCCGATATAGCCAAAAGGCGGCTTGATAGACTTTATCTTGTGCGGGTCATCAGCACCACGAAAGTATATTTTCTGCCCTGTTGAAATGCGTGTGATCTCAAGGGGCGACTTTGTGCAGGCAAACTCATCATCAAGACCAAGTGCAGATATTGCCCAGAGTATCTGAGAATAAACGCTGTCTTTAAGAGTATTCGCCACAGAACGCAGGACGCAGGCGTGCATATTCTCGTTCTTCATCAGCAGGTCGATAACGTTCAGACCGCAGAATGAAGATTTAGTCGAGCCACGTCCGCCGGGGAAAACATACTCGGAATGTTCCTGCTCTGCAATATCGAACAGGACAGGCGAGAACGTAGGAGCGACAAGGCTCGCAGGGATACCGCTGTACGCCTTATCAGGCATAGAAACAGGCTCAAGCTTTTGTTTTTCAAGCCTGAGCCTTGCGTTATCATATTTTATCTTATGTTTGAGCATATCGTCATCACGGATAATGTCACGCAGCTCTTTCACCGCCGCAACGTCCCCTTGTTTAGCCCTTGCCATAAGAGCCGCATTAACAAGAAGCATATTATTTATGAAGTCGGGGTCAAGGCTGTTAAGGTCAATGCCCTGCTCCACGAGGAACTCATAGTCCGCTCTGGTATTGGCAGGCTGTTCAAGCAGGAAGTCCATTACCTGCTTCATAGTCTTTTTACGCCTGCGGACTTCGCCTGATTTTTTACCGCCTTTTGCACCATTTTTTCGAGCTTCACTCGAGCTTGGAACTATTAAATTCTGTTCATTCGGCATTCACCTCACCTCGGTTTTTTGTTCTTTGGGGTATAAAAAAAGCCCCGACAAGCGGAGCTTTATTATTATGGATGATTTTTCTTTGAAATTTTATTTTTCATATTATTTATAGCTTCTTCAGACATTTTATCATGTATTTTAGTTTCTCCTTTTTTAAATATCAACAGCTTTATAAAAACATAATACACATATGTTAAGTTCAAAGTAAAAATTATTAAAATAAAAAACCATATTTTTAAAATATTAGAATTTTTGCTACATAATAAGACAAGCATAGAGAATAAATCAATCAAAACCGTATTAAAAACATTTATCATCATAGTCAAACGTATTTCAGTATTGTCAACAGTTTTGAAAAACGCCGTAATAACATTGCTATCATCTTTATCATATTTTGATTTTGCATTAATTAACTGCCCTAACATGGTACCAAAAAATCCAAATAAAATCGACGAAACCGTTAATGTTGATTTCATGACCTCATTAATATTATCATCTTGGATTTGTAAAAACGGTAGTTTACTTTTTATAAAACATACAATAAGTGCGATAAATATTGGTATACCATACGATTTGCCTATACACTTTAACGCTACCTTAAATTTATTTATAGATATCACCCTCTAATTGTAGATAAACGTTTTTGAAAAAATGATAACATAGTGTTTCTAACCTTTATGCTGCTTAGGCACGTTCTTGGCTCAATGACAAATTCCATTTTGTCCGTAAGAATATTTTTTTCAAATAAATCATATTTATACGAATTATCGTTATCATCAATATAAACTACGTTGGCTTTTCTAAAATTTTCATTTTCTTTTATTAGGTCTATTAGATTATTAATTTCTTCTTCGTTCATACCATTCTCTTTTGAAGAATGTCCCATTCCAAACCTTATATACCCAGTCTTTCCCCCGCATTTATCCAAAGTATGTAAATATGCACCAATACCATTATTATCCCCCATACCACTATAATCTTGTGTACTATCAAAAGAAAATTCAATTTGTCTGTATTTTTTGTGCTTAAGCGTTTTTATATCAAAATTATTATAAATAGGCTCAAGCGTTATAAATTCACCGTCATCAAACAAATTATTTTTCATTGCTGTAAAATTAATATAATCCTTTATTCTATCAACGGATAAACTACCTCTGTTAATTTGAATCATCAACGTTTGACTTTTCACATCATAGATTGTATTTACATCGACCGCAATGTATTCATCATCATCCAAATCTATTGGCTCAATCTCTTGATCATCAAAAGCTTTGCTTGGAATAAAAGCGTTTGTCATTTTTATAAATCTCAAATGTACAAAATCATCATCTCGTTCCATTATATGCTCTGATTCCAATCTTGAAGGATATCCTTTTATTTCAGCAATTCTTTCTGCAAGGTTAAAATCAATCATGCAATTAATCCAATTACCCAAATCATATCTTTCTCGTTTTTCTCCATCATGAAAGACAACTCTAAAATATTGAAATTTAATAATCTTTGAAACTGGCATAATAAAATTCTCCTCATAATAATATTTCTTAAATAATATCACTAATCAGAGCGAAAATCAACGAAATGCACCGAATTTCTATATACTGCATAAATAGCATTTGTATTTTTTATGCAGTATATCAAAAATTCGACATTTATGAACCTTTTACGACACAACGCAAAAGACACCCCGTTCGGAGTGTCTCTTGTGAAAATATTATAAGGAGTTTTGTAAATGGTGGAGCAGATGTTGAGCTGGCTCGCTCTCGACCTGCATACGGAGCTTTCGCCCCGTCGGACTTTTTTATGGAGGTCCGCAAATGTTTGCTTGCCTTATTGGCTATTGTAATGATATCATACTATGTGCGTTCCTGCAAGTGGTATTGAGTGGTCTTGTGTGGTATATTTAATTTCTCACAGCCATTGTGAAACATTCTCAGCACAGTTTTGTAATCTCTGAAAATATAGTTGTGAGCTATCTTTTTCACCGATATACCGTTGATGAAATACAGCTTGATTATCCTTGCAGTATCTATGGTTTCAGCTTCCTCATTGCAAAACATTTCGTCTATCTCAGACTGTATCTCCTGCGTGAGCCTTGCACGCTCTTCGCTCAGCTCCTTTTGTTTCTCACCCTTGCAGGCATAACTCAGCATTGAGCTTTCAGCCGTGTTGCCGGGCGTTCCTGCCGAACTGTCATTCTTGTCATAGCATACGGCTTTCCCATTCAGTATCCTTGCCCTGTTTTCTTCAAGATTGGCTATGAGCTTCGGTATCAGCTGATAGCGTGATATCTTTTCTTGTATTGTCATTTTGTACCTCCTCGATCATTCTTCCGCAGACAGGACAGAACTCAAAGCGGACTTCCTTGCCGTCCGCTCCAAGCTTTTCGCTCCACTCTGTCACTCCATTGCAGTATTCACAGCCTGTATATTCGGGTATGCTTACTCCGTTATGCTTTGCAAGCCCCTCGTCGCAGAGTATCAGTTCAAGTGCCTGCAATGCATATGTGAGCTTTTCTTCCCTGTCCTGCGTTTTGTTTATCTTCCAGACCGTTGTCTGCCCTCTGCGGATATTCTCCTGCATTATGCAAGCTTGCCTGAAAAACCTGCCGTTTCGCTCTTTACTGTGAAGATACTCCCGCTTGTATTCTGCCTGCTTGTCCTCGCATATCTCTTTTGACCACCCCTCGTGCCTGTTCTTATAGCCAAGTCTTGATAACTGTGAGAAATATTTATATTCCTCAGCAGGATACTCGTCATAGATGAGCCTGCCGTCTATTGCCATATCTTCATACCGTGCGAATTCTTCTTGTGACATTCTTTTGAAATCTATCTTTATAGTTGATACCCCCTTTGCGGAGGGTCGTGGTAGGTTTGTGCCGTTTTTCAAGAACTCTTTCTTTATATATATTCTTTTTATTTTTCTAATACGAAAGGTTAGAAAAACCCTGAAACCCACCACAAAAGAGTAAACCCTCCACCTATATTTGTTCGTCAAGCGTAAGACCTGAGTAATAGTTATACTTTCTGCCTTTTACTTTTTCAAATCTTTTGGCTATTTCTAGTCCAAACTTGGTATTCGACATTTTATACTCATTGCCGCTGTCTGCCCACCTGAGATAAGCGGCATACAATGCACTTGATTGCACGCTCAGACCCTTGCCCACAGTACACTTATCCTCAACAAATGCAGAGATAACGTCCATTTCACGGCGGTACTCCCTCACTTCTTCAAGGACGGCACGAGGCATTTTAAGTCCCTCTTTCTGCCACAGCAGACAGCCCTCGACTGCCCAGCGGAATATGCCCGTAAGCTCCGCAGACAGCTTGTATTTAAGCCTGCGGTCTATCTTTTCTTCGGGGATCTGCACAGTGAAAGGTATCATATGAATTCTTCGCCATATGCCCGTATCCGTTCCTCTGATGACAGGCTTATGGTTTGTCGCCATCCAAAGTTTGAACTCAGGTTTGAACTCAAACTCGTCGCCGTAAAGCTTTCTTGCCGTAACAGTATCGTCGCCTGTAAGCTGTTTGAGCAGACCCTCGTTGATACGAACGCCCTCGTTAGGCTCAACGCTTGTCACGAGCCTTGCTCCTTTGAGCCTTGCGATATCGCTGTTTATGGCGGTGCTCTGATTTGAACGCACCATAATAGTTTCAGGCTGGATATTTGCCGCATAGTCCCCGAAAATATCCCTTATGATATCAATGAAAGTTGACTTGCCGTTTCGTCCTGTTCCGTAAAGAAAGAACGCACATTGCTCGGTGGTCGAGCCTGTCAGGGAATATCCCACAGCTTTCTGAACGTATCTGATAAGGTCTTTATCCTTTCTAAAAATATCATCAAGAAAGGCAAGCCAGCGAGGACAATCGGCATTCTCTGAATACTCAACGGCTGTCATTTTCGTCAGATATGTCATAGGGTCGTGAGGAGATATGCCGCCGCTTCGCAGGTCGATAACTCCACCCGGGGTATTGAGAACAGTTTTAAATCTGTCCATCTGAGCAGGCAGAACAGGAACGTGGTGCATGACCTCGCTTAGCATTGCATTCTTTGATTTGTTAGAACGGCAGGACTTCATATGCTTTTCAAAAGCCTTTGCCATATCCGTTCCCTCGTCTGCGTCAAGTTGAGCGTACACTTTTGCCTCTGCCGCCATACAAGCCACAGCCTTGTCTGCAAGGCGTTTAACTGTGCCTGTCATATCGATACACCACTTTCTGCCGTCATACCAAAGCCAGCGTTTGTCTGTATAACAGTATCTCACCTGCTCGCCGAAAAGGTCAACAAAGCGTTCTGCGTTGCCTGTATCGTCAAATGAATAAAGTCTTGGCTTGGCTTCTTCCTGATCCACAGCACCCACAGAAACAGGCTCAGAGGGCGACTTGAAATTAAGAGAAAATCCCCCTGCGAACTTTGGCGAATAGGTCTTGTCGCAATCGGCAATAGCTTTCTGAATGGTGAGTGCGCCATAGGTCGAACCGCTTTGCGCCCTGTCCCACTTTTCACGCATAAGACCTGAGGAACGGAATATCATATCCATCTTCTCTGCGTCACAGCCTGTCCAGAAAGCGAGCATTGAGCAGAACGCCATATCAGCTTCACTCTGCGAAGCATACCCTGCGGTTCTTCCGCTGTAGAGCGACACGAACTTTCCTCCGTTCTTTGCACCTGCCGCCGCTTTGATTATCTGGTCTGCGGTGTCAAGTCTGATAGCAGGAACAGCCTTTGCCACAGGCTCGTGACCGCCTCCTATATACTTTTCGTGCAATGGCTTTATGCTGTCGGAACACTCTGCGATACTCTTATATTCTGAGCAGGAGTTGCCTGTCATAACGAAAAATCTGCCGTCCTCATACATCTCAACTGAGCCTTTGCGTCTGCCACGCTTCGGAAGCGTTCCTCTGCATATGATATGTATGCCCTTGCCCGATTGAGATATCTCAGTATAGCTTTGCAGGGTGGAGATAAATTCGGATATGATGTTGCCGTTCTCTCCCCTCTGGTATGCTTCAAGCTCCTCCTCTTTGCCGTCAATGTCAACACCGAAATATGGACAGCCACCGAACATAAATCCTATGCCCGAATGTTTTTCTGAGGCTCTCACAGCCGTATCGAAATCGCACCAAGTAGAGGGGTTATTTGACATAGCCCCTCCGCCTGTAAGTGCGTTTATTGGCACTTTCTTTATCTTCCCTCTCTTTTCATCAGGCACAGCGTCCCAGCATATCCAGTTTGGCAGGGCTTTAAGCTCCTGCGGTATTTGTTCGTACATATATCCAACTCCTAACATAAATTTTGAAAAGTCAAAGCCTTTCACTTATCCCCGAAAAACGTCCAAAAAGTTGCATTAAAAATGCAACAATTGCAGAAATGTTGCCAAATTAAAATATAAATCATTTGTTTGCACAAAATATCATCTGCATTTTTATGCAAAAGTACCATGACTTTTCGCTTTTCTCAGAAATCAGAACGGCACGCCGTCATCTGTAAGCACGTCCTCAAAATCTTCAAGCGAGCCTATGGCACTGTCAGCCTGCGTATTTGTCTTAGGCGTTGCAAAGCCCGTCTGCTTAGTCGCAAAGCTGTCCGCCTTCGGTGCAGAGGATTTGAACTTATGCTTGCACTCAGGATACTTTGTAGGGTTGACAAAATTAATGCGTTCCTGCTCCTTGCCGTTCCATTCCTCGTGCATGAGATCTACCCTTATGCACTTGTTCAGCAGGTCGGTGCAGTATGCTTTAAGGCTGTCATACTCCTTGCCGTCAGGAAGCTTAGCCGCCTTGCCCATTGCCATAAGCTGAGCAAAGTTGTAGCCCTCCACCTGCATATCGTTCTCGTTAGGCTCGTGCTTTTTCCATATGGTGTGAAACAGGCAGGAGTTGCCGTATTTCTGTCCCTGCACGTCATTTCTGATGACGAGAGTGAAGTTAAGACCCACCGAGCCTTTCTTTGTTGTGCGTTCCTCGATAGCGGTTATGATGCACTCGTAATCGCCCTCAGGCTTTAATCCGTTCTGAAATGCTTCTGATTGATTTGACTTAAATCCCATTTTTTATTCCTCCGTTAGTAAATTTACTGCGTCCTCTGCCGAGCGGCATATGCCTGCCAATGCTCCGCACTCACGCATTTTTGTTATGAACTTCTTCTGCTCAGGATGAACTCGTCCCGACTTTGTTTTGACTTCGATAAAGACAGCTCTGCCGTCCTTATGTCTTACGCCGAACAGGTCTGAAAAACCTTTTGGCACACCTGTGGTGAAATATCTGCCGTCAACTGTTCTGCCCTCGCCCACGTTCACACGAAAGACAGTGCAGTAGGGCGATACCGCACAGCGTATCTCGTTTTGTATCCTGTGTTCTTCCGTCAACCTATAAGCCCCCTTTGCCTTGCCTGATAATATGCCCAGCCTGATTTGTAACCGTGACTTTTCGCATACTGCAAAAGTTCGGGATAGGTATGACAATCGGCAGGACTTGAAAAGTCAAGCTTAAATCCCTCCACCTTTACAAGCCCCACGCTGCTGTCAGTTTCAAGTTTTCTCTCGGCTGAGGGAAACTCATATCCGCAATGAGGACAGCATACTTTCACCCCCGCAGGAGGAGCAGAGAAAGTATAGAAACATTCGGGGCATTGCTTCACCTTGTCGCTCTGCTCCTGCTTTTTATGCTGAGCTTTCGGCTTTTTCTCCAAGCTCCACTCCCTGTCATCGTCAGGCATACCAAACCTTGCATAGTTTCCTACATGGTCGATTATGACGGCTCTTTTGTTGGGTCTGTACCGCATACATCTCATAGCCTGCTGAATGTAAAGAGTAAGGCTCTTGGTGGGTCGCAGGAGTATGGCACACTCGCAGTCAGGAACGTCAAAGCCCTCGGAGATAAGGTCAACGTTGCACAGCACAGTTATATCTCCCCTGCGGAAAGCTGAGATAATGCTGTCACGCTCTGCCTTTGGGGTCGAGCCGTCAATGTGTGCCGCCTTTATGCCGTTGTCATTAAATACCTCTGCCGTTCGCTGAGAATGTCTTACGGAAGCACAGTAGCAGACCGCCTTTTTGCCATTTGCTAACTGTTTGTAATACTTTATGACATCACCGAAAACAGTATTTTTTACCATAGCTTTTTCTATTTCAGCCGCCATATATTCTCCGTGAGAAACGTGAAGCCCTGTAAGGTCGGCAACGTCAGGAGCATAGTAGTCATAAGGTGCAAGACAGTTGTTATCAATAAGCCATTTTGCGGATACCCCTATGATAAGCTTGTCGTTCACGTCACCAAGCCCGTCACCATTAAGGCGAACAGGGGTCGCTGTAACGCCCACTCTCGGCACGTCCGAAAAGTATTCGTATATGCGTTTGTAGGACTGAGCAAGGCTGTGGTGATTTTCGTCAGTTATGATAAGTGCAGGTCTGGCAAGCTTTTTAAGCCGTCTTGTAATAGTCTGCACCATGCCAACCTCGCAAAGTTTCATATCAACGCCCCAGCGAATAAACGTCTTTTTTATCTGCTCCACAAGCTCACGTCTATGGACGAGAAAAAGCACACGCTTGCCGTTAAAGGTCGTTCGCCTTGCCATTTCAGCCACAATGCAGGACTTTCCTCCGCCGCAGGGCAGGACTATGCAGGGTGCTTTATACCCTGCTCTCCACGCCTTTCTTACCTGCTCCACCAGCTCATTCTGATACGTTCGCAGTTTCATTGGACTTCGCCGCCTTTACCCTTTTCAGAACGCATTTCATGCAAAGCTGTTTGCCGTAATTCTTCATCGAGCCGTCTATTATCTGCTGAACAGTACGCCTGCCGTCTGACATTATCGTCTTTCCGCACTCTGAGCAGATATGTTCGTCTGCAAGGTGATAGTATGTCCTCAGCGCTTCATCAACAAGTTTCAGATCGTTGCTTATGTACATACTGTCGAACAGCCCAATAGGACTTTTGCAGGTGTCAGTGCCGTCCGTCTGAGTGGCGAAAAGATACTTGCCGTCAACCACAACAGTTTTAAGCACAGTTGTGAACATACCCTCGACAGTTATCTTCTCATCAAGCAGCTTGCCGATAGTTTTAGCTTTCTGCCTGCCGTCCTCGCCTGTATCAAGGTGATTGAGAAAATACACGATAACGTCCTCCGGAAGCATTTCAACGCTTCTCACAAGCTCCCAGAAATTCTTTGCTATGTCGGTGAACTTCTGATAGCCCGTTTCCTTTGCACGGCGCATAAACTCGTTCACCATAAGATACTGACTATCGTCAACGGCTATGGACTTTGCCGTCTGAGCTTTCATAAAGCGTTCTATCTCACCGTAATTGTCGGTATGTATCGTTGACTTAAACTGCGTGCGGAACGGAAGCTGTTTTCCGTTCACGTTCACAAGTGCAAGCTCGTCCTCTTTGAAATTTCTCAGGGAAGCAGATTTGCCGCTTCCCGAAAAGCCTAATACAAGTATCGCAAGTCCCATTCTCTTTTCCTCCTTATCTTATGGTCAGTCCCGGTCTGCGGACAACTGCCGCATATGGTATCTTCCTGCCTGCCTCGATAGCCACCTTGACAGCCGTCTTGCTTATGTCAGGATCTTTGTATTTCAGCAGGCTGTCATCATTGACCTTTGCCCACTCCACAAAGGCTTTAGGGTCTGTTATCTCTGTGCTTTCCCTGCCCTTTGTAATGCTTATCTTAGCCATAACGCCCTCTATTTTGTTAAGGTTGACCCTCTGCATACTGTTCATAAGATAAGCTTTAAGGCTCTCTGCCTGCTTGACCTTCTGCTCACGTCTTGCTTTGAGGGCTTTTTCCTCTGCTTCAAGCATTTTTGCCTCGCTGTTCAGCACCTTAACATAAGCCGCAACGTTCTCCGCCTTGTCTGTAAACTCAGCCTCAACGCATTCAAGGGTATCAAACCACACCTTTTCAGCCTCAGCCTTTTCCTCTGCCGTAAGCTCGGCATTTTCCGTCATATCTTCAAGGCTGTCAAAAAGCCTCTGAAAATCGTTTGTAAGCTCATAAAGTTTCATTTTTATACCTCCAGTTTTGAATTGATTATATCCGCAAGCTGTCTTGCTTTCTGTGTGAAAAGTCCGTAATTGTCGCTGTCATTATGCTCGTTCAGAAAGCCCACGAGCCTTGTTACGCTGTCAACAGCGGTTGAAAGATAAGCCTTGAATATGGCTTTATCGTCCTGCGTTGACGTGATCTCTGTCTTCCCCGAAAGCTTTTTCTCATACTCCGCCTTAGTTCTGTCAAGCTCCTCACGAAGCTGTGAAAGCTTGTCCTGCTTGTCCTTTTCAGCCTGTTCAGCTTTCTGCAAAAGCTCTCTGCGGTCTTTCAGGCTGTCTTCTTCAAGCTTTGAATACTTCTCCGACCAGTCAAGGTCAACACGTCGCATAGCGTCTTTAAGGTTTGCCACCTCTTTGCTGTCCGTTTCCACAGCCACCTCGATAGGACGGCTCTCAAGCTCCTTTATCTCGGCTTCAAGCTGACGTATGCGTCTGTCTGCCTTATCTCTCTGTTTCGAGATCGTATCGCAGATGTTGTTCATATCCTCAAGCCTGTGACTGAGCATATCTGCCTTGTCAGCCTTGATCTTAAGCTGTTTGACCTTTTCTTCAAGCTCTCTTACTGATGTATTTTCAAGGTCGGTGTTCTCGGTAAGTTCAGAACGTTCGTCCTCAGAAAGCTTGGTGAGAAGTGTTAGTTTCTTTACTCCAATTAGTGAACTCGAGTTCACTAATTCTTTCGGCAACTTCTCAACAATCGAAATGTAGTTATATACTTGTCTGTCCGAAAAGCCTGTTTCAGATTTACAGTAATCATTAAATTCCGAATACCCAAGCTCCTTGTAAAGCCTGCTGTCCCT
>ENA-UEQS01000984-UEQS01000984.1-human-gut-metagenome-genome-assembly--contig:-NODE-984-length-19584-cov-12.227662_pt1 | contig 19584 bp, 9 predicted proteins | sample MGYA00242953_ERZ507953 | MGnify/ENA primary metagenome ERZ507953 (study PRJEB26167, sample SAMN06115474) | human gut metagenome | host: Homo sapiens | place: China:Jiangsu | collected 2016-07-06...
GTGGCATAAGCCGGAAGCGGATGCTTCGATTTATTGATAACTTGAATATTCATAAATGCATGTTTACTATTTAACGGGCGAAAATACACATTTTGAACTGAAAAATAGTTAAGTTTGCAGTTAAATAATGTACCTGCAACCAAATTGCGAATGGTAAACAACTAAATCCTAAATAAAAAGATAAGTCAAGCATCTTTAAGTTCAAATGATAAACGGAACTTCCAATCACAACGTTGCCGCCTTTAGCTACAACCGAAAGTTTCTGTTTTGTAGTCCAAAGCGGCAACCATAATTTAGTTATAATCAAAAGAATATTTACATCTTAGAAAAAGAAAGTTTATATACGATCAATCTGCCCTAAAACGTTCAGTCTGCACATCACGAGAGTTTGCTCCTACCATGACATCAAATTCTCCCGGTTCATAAACGTATTGTAATCCTGAATTATAAAATCTCAAATCGTCTTCCGTGATAACAAACTTAACTTCACGACTCTCTCCTTTTTTCAAGAAGATACGCTCAAAGCCTTTCAGCTCTTTCACTGGACGAGATATTTCAGCGTAAATATCATGCAGATACATTTGTACGATCTCATATCCGTCAAAATCTCCGTCATTGGTTACAGTCACAGACACTGTCAACTCCCCATTTCTGGACAGTACATCCGAACTAAGTTGCAAATTCCCATAAGAGAAATTTGTATAACTCAAACCGTACCCAAAAGGATAAAGAGGTTCGTTACTCATATCCAGATAGTTACTGGAGTAACGGTTAAAAGAATGACTGTCAGGATCGGGACGACCTGTATTCAAATGATTATAGTACAGAGGAAGCTGTCCCACTGAACGGGGAAAAGTCGTAGTCAGCTTGCCGCCCGGAGTCACTTTACCGAACAATACATCAGCAATAGCATCGCCTGTTTCACTTCCACCGAACCAGACATTCAAGATAGAATGAACATTGGCATCCTCCCAGTTCAGAACTAACGGACGCCCTGTAAAAAGAAGCAACACTACGGGCTTACCCGTCTTCACCAGCGCCTTCAACAAATCCTGTTGAGCATCAGGAATCCCTAGTTCCGTACGTGAAGCCGATTCACCACTCATTTCAGCACATTCTCCCAAAGCCGCAACAATCACATCTGCACGGGCAGCCGTATGCAAAGCTTCATCCAACAATTGCAGTTCATTGCCGCGTTCTAACGGACGGATACCAGCTCCTCCTTTTTCAAGTTCCGCATCATGATATATATTGCTACCTCTCGCATACAGTATTTCAGCCTTATCACCTGCTGCCGAACGAATTCCCTCCAATAATGTCCCGTGACGGGAAGGAGTACACGTCATACTCCACATCCCACACATATTATTACGGGCATCAGCCATAGGACCAATTAAAGCAATCTTACCTTTCCGTTCGAGCGGAAGCAGATGATCCTCATTCTTCAACAGAACAAATGTTTCAGCTGCGATTTCACGCGCCACCGCGCGATGAGCAGTCGTATAAAGTTCTTTTTCCACACGCAGGGTATCACAGTATTTATACGGGGCAGAGAACAAGCCCAATTTATATTTTGCTTCCAATACACGGCGACAAGCGGCATTAATCTGTTCTTCCGTAACTTTCCCTTCTTTCAGAGATTCTTCCAATGTATTCAGAAAACCGCAAGAAACCATATCCATATCCGTACCCGCCTGTAAAGCACGTACAGAAGCCTCTTTCAAAGGAGCAACCCCATGTGAGGACATTTCAGCGATAGAATTATAATCCGTCACTAACAACCCACAAAAGCCCCATTCATTCCGGAGCAAATCGGTCAGTAACCATTTATTAGCCGTAGCCGGAATGCCGTCCACCAAATTGAAAGAACTCATCACACTACCCACACCTGCCTCAACAGCTGCCTTGTATGGGGCAAGATATTCATTATACATACGTTGGCGACTCATATCAACCACATTATAGTCCTTCCCTGATTCGGATGCGCCATATAATGCAAAGTGTTTTACACAGGAAAGAATTTCGTTTTTTCCCTGCATATTATTTCCCTGATAACCGCGTACATAGGCTTTTGCTAACAGAGAACCCAAATAAGGGTCTTCACCACTACCTTCTGCAATACGCCCCCAACGACTGTCGCGACAAATGTCAACCATCGGGCTGAATGTCCAGCAAATACCATCCGCACTGGCTTCTACAGCAGAAATGCGTGCCATACGTTCAACAGCTAGTGTGTCCCAGCTACAAGAAAGCGCTAAAGGAATCGGGAAAATGGTTTCATAACCGTGAATAACATCAGCTCCTACCAGCAAAGGAATTCTCAAACGGGTAGAATCAATGGCTATACGCTGCAAATCAACAATCTTTCTTATTCCTTTCACATTAAAAAAACCTCCAATCTCCTGGTTACGAACCATTTTCGTAAGTTCGGCACTATTTACATTACCAGTAACCAAATCACCCCCGGAAGGAAGATTCAATTGGCCCAACTTCTCGTGCAGTGTCATCTTTCCCATCAGATTGGCAATATATCGATCCATCTCTTTATCTCCTTCTTCAGCCGACAATGAACAGGAAGACAATAACAACCCATATAGAACGCCTAATAACAAGTATTGATATTTCATGTTTATTACTTATTATATAATCACTTCATTATTTAGATACTTACATTAATGAGATAAAATCTTAATATCCGAATCACTTAACCCATAATCAACAAGTGTATATTTTTTGCCTTTATACGGAGTCGGCATAAACCGCCCGGAACCTAATGTATCGTAAATGATCGGATTGAAAGAAGCATTCCTTTTTGCCCTGAACAGCAACACACAGAACTGACCGGAAACAGCATATCCAAATTCAATATCCTCTACTCCCTCTCCCAGCACTTCATAACCTTGCAAGAGAGGTTCAACACCTTTAAACATAAAATTAAGTTTTACAGTCAAATTATCGGCTAAATCTATCTCAAGGGTATTCCGCATTGGAGAAGAAATGACAGCCCCTAATACATTCCAATTCATATCATAATTAGCTAAAGTTGTCCATATTATCCCGTCAGAACTTACCCCTCTAAGCTTCTGCATCAAAGTCGTTTCGTAAGGATACAAACGCTGTGAATTAGCAACTACACAATTCAGGAAAGAAAACTTATCCGCAATATCCCATCCCACCAAATCAACAGGACAATCTAGAATCTTAAAATTATCATTTAATACAGTAAAAGTAGAATTGGATAACTTCACTTTCAAATTGGGGTTATTCCCTTCTGCCTGAATAAAGCTGGTTCCAAAATTATTCAAATATGAAAAAGAAATCTGTTGGTCCAGCATCAAATCCGGACTATAACCCTCATTCACGACGATTCCTCTATCAATCGTATCATAATAGACTTGATTGAAAACAAAAAATCCGCCACTAGCTATACGTATTCCGACTGTTGAACGGTAATTCTTACCATCCTCAAGATGGGTCCCTCCGGTAGTATCCCAAGAAAGAATATGTACATTGTTCAATATATGACCGGCAGATTTCGTAACTAAAGCTTCTTTTGTACAATAAATAAAAGTGTCGGATATCTTACAATCACAACAAGATTCATCTATATAGATACCGTATACATTATCATTCGAAGAGATGCCTTGAATTGTTACATTATCTATCTTTGTATCCGAGCTACCCGTTCCACCAGTTCCAATACCTTCAGGAACGTGTATGCGGATATGTGTATTACGTCCTCGCACCAGACTCATCGTACGTATCTGCACCAACTGCTTCCTTCCGTTTACTAGAATTCCATTATCTGCATTATAACAGTCTAGTATTCCTCCTTCGATATAAGAGAATCGCCGGTGTGAAACATCGGTAAAATAGGTTTCTGAATAACCTACTTTAATCAATGCTTCCAAATGGACATCACTTTTAACCGTTGCATTCTTATCAAAAATAAGGTTTACATTTTTGGTATATTCCAATGGCAGAACGATAGGCTCCGTCAAGTTATAAGTTCCGGCAGGAAAATAAAGCGTTTTCCCATAAGACTGACCGACCAAATTATTAAGTTGAGAACCAATCAGTGTTCCATCATTCTTAATATCATAATCAATGACTGATACAATATCTTCATTATGCCCTTCCTTGACTTCAACAACAGCCTCCGGTAATGAATCATCATCGTTACATCCCCAGATTGGCATAAAAGATAATAAGCCTAAAAATAAAAAGTTAAGTTTCTTCATTTTTCTTGTTTTTTTTAAGTTTAACGTAAAGTTTGAAATGAAGAGGCCGGTAATCCTGCACCGTTAATTAAGTTACATGTAGGATTATCTCCCCATCCATAGCGAACAGCCAAAGGATGTTTTACCATTTCCGATGATACAATGATTTCATTTCCACAGATTTCAGCTTCCGCCCAATGATATTTTCCGTCTATCCCTGCTATGGCAAACCCTGTCATTTTTTTTCCATCAGACGTTTTTAATCCTCCGTCTGCACACTCAAAAGAGAGAATAACCCTGTCTCCTTTCACACGGTAAGTCTGATAAACCGGACCACTACAAACAATCCGCTCACCATAGGTATCGGCACGTGCTAATAAGGCAAGTCTACGCCCTACTTCCTGTTTGTTTTTGGGATGAATATCATTCATATCGCCGATGTCTATGGTAACGGCCATACCCACATTGTCATAATACAAAGCTGTCTGGCGCTGCGCTTCTCGTAATTCAGCCCACTGTGAGTCTCCCGGTTCATCTGCTCTCTCTAAATAATTAGCCAATTGCACAAGGTAGAAAGGAAAATCATTCCCCCATTCCTCACGCCAGCTCTGAATAAGTAATGGAAGCAATATCCTATATTGTGTAGCACGCCCTACATTATTCTCTCCCTGATACCAAATAACCCCACGAAATTTGTAAGGCGCCAATGGATGAATCATCCCATTATAAAGCACAGTTTGCACATTCGGATTCATCTCAAACACTGGGTCAATATGAGATTGAGCGGCAACTTTACACTTCCATTCACCAGATATAAGAATCCAGTCTCCGACATCTTTGCTTAACTTCATTTCACCTCCGATGCCACACCCTCCTCCAGTATCCACGATACGAACAGTAATTACAGCTTTGCCCGCTTTTACTAAATTACCCGGTATTTCATAAGTACGGGAACGAGTATATCCTTTCGTGCTCCCTATCTCGATTCCGTTAAAATAAGTAATATCCTCGTCATCCACATACCCCATGTGTAAACTCAACGTTTTTCCCTCCCATTGTTCTGGAATATCCACCGTCTTTCGCCCCCAAACAATACCATCAAAATCAGGAAAAGTCTTTTCGATATTTCCGGGGAAAGAATGAGATATCCATCCTTCATCATTATAAGAAAGAGTATTCCAAAAAGGCTTTCCATTTCTCATTCCTTTATCTAACGACAAAATCTTTGCCTGCCTTTGTTCTTCCTCCGCCTGTAAATCACAATCCTTGTTTCCCAACCTTCGGATAAGCTTCAATTGCTCAACGAAATCGGGAACTTCGCCCAATGCTTGAGCACTTATCCACGACTCTATATTAGTACCGCCCCAATGGGCACAGATAAGTCCTACCGGTACCTGCTGCGTGCGTGCTATTTCCCTACCGAAAAAATAGGCTGTTGCTGAAAACTCCCGGATAGTAACCGATGAACACACTTGCCATCCTCCTCCGACAGCAGTAAACTCCTGCGACGGACTTAGACTAATAGTATTACTCACAGTCATCAAGCGTATATCCGGGTAATTGGCCTGTGCCACCTCTTGTTGATAGTTTTTCACTTTGCCCCATCCTTCTACTGGCATTTGCATATTCGACTGACCGGAACAAAGCCATACTTCACCAATCATTACATTCTCCAATCTTACTTTTTCTCCATCCGTTATTTCTAAATGATAAGGTCCCCCGGCTTTTGGGGTTTTGATGTTTACTTTCCAATTACCCGTCCTGTCAGCTATATTCTCATATTTCTCCCCACTCCATGAAGGAATCACTATAACTCGCATTTCTGGAGATGCTTTTCCCCAAACAGGTACTTCAGCCTCTTGCTGAAGTACCATATTATCGGAAAATAAAGGAGATAACTTAACTTTGGCACAAGCGGTCAGTGACGCAAATAATCCCGACATTAATATAATCCATTTATACATATCACTCCGACTTACAAATTATTACCATTCGATTGCTTGATCTTCATCCGGAATCTGAATATTAATTTTACGTTCCATATTCACAGTCCCTTCAACTACATATCTTATAGGAGTACCAGGAACAGATGTGACATCATCAAATTCATATTTAAATCCTTCTATAGTAATCGTTTTATGTTTTAGATATGGCAACGAAACGTCCATTTTTTCCGCCAATTTCCAAGTTGGATTTTTTATCGGATTGAAATGAATGTCCGGATCAGGTGCAGAAAGCGTAACCGTCCCGTCATCGTTAAACCTGAAGATTATCTTATACTTTCCACGTTCCAGTTCTTCTTCATTCATCAAGCCTGCATAGAAGAAAACAGAATGTTCGTCCACTACAAATGCCGTACGCGTATTAGTAGTCATTTTAGTCCCCGAATCAGTAAAACCAACTTCCATTGTGGTTGTTGAATAAATACCGGAATAATCATTAAAAGGAACAACACGCAACAATGCTTTCTTGTAGTTCTTTCTAGGATGAGGAGTATAACTGCCGATAGGACTTTCTCTAATCGTAAGCGGCAATACCCACTTATCTACCAAGTCTATCCCACCTAATTTAAAATTGACATTCAACAATCCCACACAATCATCTGCCGGAATTACCACATTCATGTTCTCCACCTCATAATAATCGGAGGTAAGCTCCTTATAATATAGATCTGTCCGATTGTGAAAATACTCCCAATTGATACTTTTCAACGTGTCCGAGTCTATCGCTATCTGCACTTCTGTATCGTGCCCGGGCAATGTAGAGCCACTCATAATAACCGGCAGTTGATAAGTCACCGCACCATTCAGCTTGTATTTCACATAAATATCAGTTACACCTCTCGCATAATCCATCGGTGCCTTAAACGAAACATAATGCTCATATTGTTCATCGGTCCATTCTTCATTACAAGCCGTGCAAAACAAAGCCATCAACACGGCAAATAACAGATAATATATTTTTTCTTTCATATTCATTGTCATATAAAGATTAATCATAATAAGTCCATCCCGGGTTTTGCGTCAGACGCTTGTTACGTTGCAACTGTTCATGACTAAATGGCCAGAAATAGCTTTTCTCCACAAAGCGAACAGGCAATGACATAATAGCCACAGGTGTATGGAATAGATCTTTATGACCGTCATCCATCAGCATATTACATCCGTAAATCAACGTTTCTTCCTCTAAAGGAGCGTCTATCTTCCAGCGTCTCAAATCATAATAACGATGATTCTCGCCCATCAACTCAATCTGACGTTCGCGTTTCAGCTTCTTTCGGAAAACATCCTGATTCTGATATTCTGTAGGTGAATAATCAGGAACACCGGCCCGAATACGAACAGGCTGAATACCTTTCTTCATCTCTTCCACATCACGTCTAACTGTATAGGTGATACTTCCATCCCAAGAAGGGATGTCGTAGCTTGCTCCCTCTCCCAATTCATTCAACGCTTCGGCATAAATCAATAAAATTTCTGCATAACGAATAGCCGGTTCTGCTTTTTGTCTGTACAAAAGCTCATTCTGATATTTGGCATCATAAGGATTCACATATTTCTTGATGCCGATACCTGTAAATATACGATTACCACCATTATATCCTTCTGAAGTCCCTCGATAGTACCAAACTTGCTGATTAGGTTGGGTAGCTCCTTGCTTGTTACCTAATGAAGTCATATTCCATACACTGCCATTAAAACCAACTGACGCATAGAAACGAGGCTCACGGTTAGCATATTGCAAAGACACACCTGCACGCAGCGGTTTGTAACGACCGGCATCCACATCATCAGAAGTCACGTAACCGGTTAGCCGGCTGCTTCCATCTCCTCTTCCAATCTCTTTATCCTTACCCGGACAATCCGTACCATCATTCATATAATACGCGTCACACTGCTTTTGAGTCATTCCGTGAACACCCCAACCTCCGGCCAGTGTAGGCAATTGGTGAAGCACCATATTTGCAATAGCATCCGGTGAAGTGATTCCTCCTGATGAATTATCAACAGTTATATTATCCACACGCGAAAAAATCAACTCCGGATTTTCATAAGCAGAGAGTTCGCCATTGAAGACGGAACGATATGACTCAAACGGATCAATGTCCGCATATCCGTATGGCCAGTTGTTTTCCGAGAAATTTCTATCCTTAAACGGTTCTATTGTTTCCGGATAATCTTCGGTTCCGCTTGTAATGCGGCTCTTTACATACAATTGGTAGCGATGACCATCATTATTTCCCGGTAATTCCATTACGTCTCGGGCGGCAGCGGCAGCTTTAGCCCATTTCGATTCATCGTATTCAGCAGCAAGAAGTCTGTTACCTTTGTCGTCTACCATTTGCTGCGCATAAGAGTCAGTATTGCCATTCATTAGCGGACTGGCGGCATACAAGAGGACTTTAGCACGAGCAGCCAAAGCAGCGCCCCGGGTGGGACGTGCGATGTTGTTGGTTCCACGTTCCAACGGAAGATCTTGTGCCGCTTTCACCAATTCGGAAGTGATGTATTCCACACACTCATCGTAGGTGTTGCGCGGACGAGCCAAGCCATCATAGTCCTGCATATAGTCTTCACCTTCATCAGGAATCAAAGGGATTGGACCGTATTTGCGTAACAGCAACCAATAGTAATAGGCGCGGACAAAACGTGCCTGTGCCGCATAATCAGCCCGTTCTTCGTCTGTGAGTTGTTGGTTCATGTGGATATTATTCAAGAAAACACAGGCCTTGTTGATTCCTAAATAACTCGCTTTATAAGAATCCTGATACCAATTTTCATTGTATTCCACATTTCTGAAAAAAGAATAATAACTACCATTAGTATATTTACCATTTCCCTCATTATTCCAATCCGCCCAATAAATGTCATCGGCAAAATTCGTAGGCACGCTCTCTTTTCCACCCACATCTTGATTTTGGCCTCGCAAATAAGAATAAGTATTGGAAAGCCACGCATCCGTATAATCCTTATCAGTAAATACTTTTTCAATTGTCAAGCGGTCTTTGAAATTGGAATCTACCTCCAAATAATCACTACATGCCGTCAAACAGCCAGCAGCAAAAAACGTGATAACCATATTATATAACCATTTCATATCTTTCATTTTGTTATAAGTTAACATTTAATCCCACAGTGACAGACTTGGCCAACGGATAGGTTGCACCATTACTGCTGTTCATTTCCGGATCCCACATCTTAAACTTCGACCACGTAATCAGATTGGTGCCAATCATGTAGATACGAATGTTGTTGAAGTGGATTCTATTTACGATCTTTTTGGGCAGTGTGTAGCCCACTTCCAGCGTTTTCAAACGCAGATAAGACCCATTGCGCAACCAGTAAGATGAGTTGCGGTTGTTGTTGTCGTTGTAGCCATAGCTCAAGCGAGGATATTTGGCATGCGGATTTTCCGTAGCTATTGTGCCCGATTCTTCTTTTGAAATCCAACGTCCGTCTATTACTTCCTGATAAAAATTACCCCGGTTGCCACTAGCAAAAGGACGCACCCCCTCTCCATCAATAAAGAAAGAAGACTTCCCGGCTCCTTGGAAATGGACATTCACATCCAAACCTTTCCACTGTGCGGAGACACCTATACCATATACCAAGTTGGGTACAGTAGTAGCCCCCACAGCCACTTGATCTTGGTCGTCGATGATACCATCGCCATTGACATCCTTATACTTGATGTCGCCCGGCATATAATTGCCAAAAGTCTGTTTAGGGCTATTACGGATGTCATCGTAATCCTTGAACAAGCCCAATGCAATAAGTCCCTTAGCCTGGTTGACACGGTAGCCACGCTCCATCCTATAAGGATAAATGTTCTCTTGTTCATCTTTTTCCTTCACTTCGTTCTTTGAGAGCGTGGCATTAGCACGTGCAGTCAAAAGCACTTTGCCAATCTGTTGCTTGTAGGTCATGTTACCGTCGACACCTTTAGAGAATACTGCGCCCACATTAGCTCTCGGATTGGTCATCCCGCCCTCAATACCGGCGGTAGCAGGCAAGAAATTACGATACATAAAGATGCCTTTACGCTTTTCCTGGAAATAATCCACAGTCAGCATGAATTTGTCATCAAAGATGCTCATGTCCAAACCTACATCATGTTTGGTGGCGATCTCCCAAGTCACACCCGGGTTAGCATACGATGTATAGCGCAAACCTTGAAAAAGAGTAGTACCAAGACTTCCATAGCCATAATCCGCCCAGTTATATCCTCCAAACGCAGAATAATATCCGTTATTATCTCCCCAAATATTAGCAGGGGCACCGCCATAACCTATTGTGTAGAGATAAGGGAAACGTATCTGTACACCATTGGGCTCATACATTTTATCGTTGCCTACTTTACCCCACGAATAGCGCACTTTAAACATATTCATCCACTTTAGGTTCTTCTTGACAAAGGGTTCTTCGGCGATGTTCCAGGCAGTCGAATAGGCGGGAAAGAAACCAAACTGATGACCAGAAGCAAAGTTTTCTGAACCAGTATAGCCAAAGTTAAAGTTCAAGAAATAACGATAGTTCCAGTTGTAGGCAATACGACCGGCCAATCCTTGATGACGGAAAGGAAGCGAATTGACGATTTCTTTACCGATTTCCTGTGTTCTCACTTTGGAGTCTTGCGAGTATTTCAATGTTCCGTTCAGCATATGCCCCTTGAAATTGCGGGCATACTGAAGTTCCGCTTCAAAATATTCTTTGCGCTCTCCACTATTGCCTGAAGTCTGATCCATCACCTGCTCTTTCTTTTGGCGGGTGAAGTTGATGGAACCGTCATCCTTTCTATAACGGTCAGCACTCCATAACTCAGGACATTTGAAACGGCGGATATAATTGTAGTTATCTGTATCAAAGCCGAAACGTCCCACAAAATTCAATCCTTTGGTGATGAAGTCCAATTTTTGATTCAAAGTGACGTTGGTCTGAATATTGTTCCACCACTGTTCGTTGTATCCACATTGAGTAGATGCCACCCAAGGATTAAGGTTACCATCCGCATCAGTTGGCACGTAACCGTTGGAATACATTTTGGGCATACTAGTGGGAGTCTGAAACAACAGACTGGTCCAAATTTGATCCGAAGTCAAGCCCGATTCGTTCATCTTCTTCAACGCACCACCGATACCCACCTGCAAAAGGGTAGTCTTGGTTATATTGATATCCGCATTCATACGATAGTTCCAACGTTTGGCGTTACTGTTGGTGTTATAGTCTTTCAAAGACTTGTCCACCTTATACATACCGCCTTCATCGAGATAACTGGCAGAAACGAAATAGCGTGCATTCTGTCCACCACCACTCAAATTCAACGAGACACGATAACTCATAGCGCCTTTCTTCAGCAATTCGTCCATCCAGTCTACATTGGGTAGCAAGTCGGGGTCGAGACCCTGTTTCAAGATTTTCAGCTCGTTGCCGGTGTAGATAGGATCGAGATTGCGCGTACGGCGTGCCTCGTTCGCCATATAGGCGTAGGTAATGCCATCCACAAAGTCAGGCGTAAAAGTACGGGTGTTGTACATGGTCTCTACCTTGGCATCAATGGTAATTTTGTCTACCTTACCACGGCGAGTGGTAATCAATACCACACCGTTAGCACCGCGCGAACCGTAAATGGCAGTTTCGGAAGCATCTTTCAACACGGTGAACGATTCAATATCTTCGTAGTTCAGTTCATTCATGTCACGTTCAAATCCGTCCACCAAAACTAATGCACCGGCCCCGGCCCCAAAGGTAGAGATACCGCGAATCCAAAATTCAGAAACATTCTTTCCCGGCTGACCAGTAGTCTGACGGGCTATCACACCCGCTACGTTTCCTGCCAGTGAGTTGGAAATGCTACCCGAAGGTGACGCCTTCAACCGGTCTACATTGACGGTAGTAACTGCACCCGTCACTGTCAACTTCTTCTGTGCACCGGTAGCAGTGATGACTACCTCATCCAAGGCTGTCTCCTTATTCTCTTTCATCACCACATTGACAGTATGTTCCTCTTTCACTAAAATCTCTTGAGTCTCATAACCGATGTAGGAGAACACCAAGCGGTTGTAGGGTTGCATCTTAATGGTATATTTTCCATCAATATTAGTGATAGCACCTAATCCCGGCACATTCTTTACCGTCACATTAGCACCAATCAACGGTTCATTATTGGCATCGGTCACTACACCGGACACCACAATTTGTTTTTGGTTATTCTGCTGGGCAGTTATTCCTAACATAAAACAATATAGAAAAGCTATGATAGCCCATAGTTTTTGTTTCATAATTTACAGGATATTTTATTATTCAACAATAATCTGACGAATACGGTGGTTATACTGATCACCTATATAAAAGATTTTATTTTCTTCATCGAATGCAATACTGTGCGGACCATTGAACCGAACTTCCTTAAGCAAATCACCGTCCACATAGCCCCAATGGTTACCATCCATGGCCGTGCTTCCACGACCGGCATAGCGGATAACTTCAGCTGTAGGAGTGACCCGCCATATCAAATCACCCGGATGTGTGCCCCATAACTCTCCGTCAGCTACATAAAAGTCATATATGTCCTCCTTATGTTGATTCGCATATTCCTCATTTTTCACAAAAGCTCCTTGCCACAAAACTCCCATATTAGCATTGGTTCCTACCCCTTCTCTATGCCCCCAATTCCAGTTTCCCGCAAAAACAGAGGGAGCTTCCAACTGATTGGTTTCTTTATCAAACTTAGATTTTAAAATAGTACCTTCACGCGGCCGAAGGATATAGGCAAAGTCGCCCGACGGATGAAAATAAGGATATACCCATATCCAAGATCCTCCTACCGTAAACATTTGTTCCACCTCTCCCGTTGATATACTATACTGATAAACGCCACCATCAGATTCTTGAGTAAAGTATATATCACCAGTTTTTGGATGGGTAATTGCCGCAATAATATGATTACGACCAGAAAGAAGTACATGTGGCTTCTTAAATTCTTCTTTTCTCAAAAGCATAACAATAGAAATCGGAGCTGCTTCCCAATCTGCCCAGTTATTCACAAATAGAGTATCACCGGTCAGACTCCAACTCAAAGTACGCGGACTCGTTATATTCATCTGCCCCACCGTTATAACAGTAGACATTTTTTTCGCTTCCACATCTATCAAACGGATACTATTCGCCTCTTCAATCATATAAATATGGTTCGGATTTTGAGGATCAATACTTAACCAAGCCGGGCAATTCAAGCCACATTCGTCGAACGAACCGTCTTTTACTTCATAACGTCCAGTCTCGTCTACATAGCCACACAATGTAGTAACCTGTGTATTCGAGATATAAGTAAATCGATCGTTAGCCATAGCGGTCTGATCACCAATAGAAATCTCGATAGTTCCCTTATTCGAATTACGAGGAACCATACAATATAGACATTCATTGTTGCAACCCACCACTTTTGTATCCACACCTCCTAATTTCAAGTGAATCAAAGAGGGGTCATCTCCGAAATTTTTTCCATAGATAAGGAGTTGCGTGCGCGAAGTAACTTCTTGAGGTTCAAAACCCACAATTTCAATAGGCAAATCGTTATTAAAAGATTGCTCTTTCTTCTTTTCATCGTCTTTACAGCCAATGAAGCACCCAAGCAAAGTAAATAAACAAAATGCCTTAACAACATTCATTCTTTTTCCTTTCCTGTTCATCATAATAATAAATTTAGTTAATATAAGATTTAATAGCCAATGGATCCAAAGGTTTGTTGATTACAAATATAGAAAGGAGGGTATTAATTATAGGCTAATTCCTAACTAACAAACAATAAAAACTAATCAAACAGCTCCAGAATTAAATAATTTGTGCTTTCTTTGCAAGTATCTTAGCAAAGAAAGCACTATGAAATTTCAAAATTGCTTATTTTTAATATTGCTTATCGTTTGTCTATCATGCCAAAGCAAAAAGACTGATAAACAAACAGGCATTGACTCTACACTTTTCTATACAAATCCTGTCATAGGTGGAGGATCCGAACCATGGGCCATCTTTCATGAAGGAAAATATTACTATACTCAAAGTTTAGCAGACTGTATCATATTATGGGAAACTGATGATATTACACAACTGGCAGAAGCAGCAAAAAAAAACGTATATTCGCCCCAAAATGGCTCGGGTATATCTCATCTTTGGGGACCAGAGATACACTATATGGACAATAAATGGTATATCTATTGCGCTGCTGATGATGGTAATATAGACAATCGTCAGATATATGTGCTAGAAAATGAATCTCCCGATCCCATGAAAGGAGAGTTTGTCATGAAAGGAAGAATATCGACCGATAAAAATAATAACTTGGCTATTCATGCTAATCCTTTCGAGCATAATGGCAAACGTTATCTAATCTGGTGCGGATGGGAAACCAGAAGAATTTATCAAGAAACCCAATGTATCTATATCGCTGAAATGAAAAATCCATGGACACTAGCCTCAGACCGTATATTAATATCCAAACCTGAATACGAATGGGAATGTCAATGGATCAGTGTAGATGGCAATAAAACCGGTTATCCTATTCATGTGAATGAAGCTCCACAATTTTTCCGTTCCAAAAACAAAGACAAATTATTAATATATTACTCTGCAAGCGGTAACTGGACACCTTATTATTGTGTAGGGTTATTAACAGCTGATGCTAACAGCGATCTTCTCAACCCGAATTCATGGAAGAAATCTCTGGAACCTGTATTCAAACAAGCACCAGAGAATCATGTGTATGGCCCCGGTAGCCTGTGTTTCATACCTTCACCCGACAAGAAAGAATGGTATATACTTTACCACGCTCGAAATGCCCTTCGTGACATGTTCGTTTTGGACGGTCGGACAACACGCATACAAAAGATAGAATGGGATGAAAATGGAATTCCCATTTTAGGAATCCCCCAAAAGGAAAGCACCCTGCTTCAAAAGCCGTCTGGCACCCCCACGAGTGATAGGAACTAGCTGTTATCCTTTATAATCTTTCGGTAATACCCCAAACTTTTCTTTAAAACACTTTGCAAAATACGAAGAAGTAGTAAACCCTAACTGTTCGGCAACTTCAGCTATTCGTATACCACTCATGATTAGTTCAGTCGACTTATTCAACCGAAAGTTCTTTATATAATCATGAGGCGGCATACCAGACAGAGCCTTTATCTTCCGGGAAAAATTAGAACGACTCATATTCATCTGCTCTGCTAACAAATCTATCGAGCAACTCTCATCAGCAAGCAGTTCCGACAAAATCGTATTTACCCTCTCTATAAATTCTACATCTTTTTGTGAAAGAGCAAAATCCGCCAATGAAGAAGTCGGACTTCCAGAAAGATTAATCATCAACTTATGGAAGGCCAGTCGCAGTTTTAATAAGTTTTCGATTTGTTTATGGAGCTGCTTAATAGAGAATGGTTTCTCAATATATGCATCAGCACCATTTTCAAAACCTTCCGCTTTTGAATCTAACGTTGTCTTCGCTGTCAACAAGATAACGGGAATATGAGAGTAAACTAGATCTGATTTTATATAGTTGCATAGTTCAAGACCATTCATTTCGGGCATCATAATATCACTTACAATGACATCAATACTCTCACGTGAAAGTATTTCCAGTGCTTCTTTTCCATTGCAGGCAGAAAAAACTTTAAACCAATCACTTAGAGATTCTCTGGTCAAATTTAATAACTCGACATTATCTTCCACCAACAAAACAATGAATCTCTTATTTCCAAACTCCGAATCCGGCATTTTTTTTCCTTCCACATCTATCATCTGCATTTCAGCAAATTCATTCGGAATACTTTCCGTTACTACTGTTTCCAACGGCAAAGACAATATAAATGAGGAACCACCTTCCATCCTATTTTCTAATGATAAAGTTCCATGATGAGCTTCTGCCAAAGATTTGGCAAATGCCAAACCAATCCCTGTACCTGTAGACGTTGCCACCGGATCATCCGGCAATTGATAAAAAGCCTGAAATATCTTATTTTGCTGACCTTCAGGGACTCCGGGGCCATCATCACTCACTATTATATTTACCCTATCGCCCAATAATATTAGCCGCATCTCGACTTGAGATTTTGCATATTTAATAGCATTTCCTACCAAGTTTACCAAAATTTTACTAACTTTCTCCGAATCAATCATCATACTAATTTCTTCAGGAGGTAAACTAAGACAGATTGTTAACCCTTGCAAATCTGCAGAACCATTAAACTGATTGAATATATCACTCACCAACGCATTAATACTACACTCCTTCATGCTAAGTTGCAATGCTCCACTCTCCATCTTCTGAAAATCAAGTAACTGATTCATTATTCCCAACAGATAATTTACATTCTTATCCATCACCGAAAGGTATTTTTCTTTTCTTTCTTCTTTTTCCTCTTCCCTCAACTTTTCCAGAGGGAGCCGAATCAGACTAAGAGGAGTACGTATTTCATGTACCAGATTGATAAAAAAATTGATTTTCGATTTATACATCTCTTTTTCCTTGGCAACCTGATAATCCTCCATACGACGTTTATATTTACGCTTGACATAGAGATTCCAACGCCAACCAATATAGCAAGCTGTACACAGAAATAATAGTATATACATAAAATAAGCGACACTAGTCCTCCACCAGGGCGGAGTTATCACAATCCATAAGGAAGCCGCTTTCTCATTCCAGTGATGGTCATTGTTAGAGCCACAAACTAAAAACTCATATTCCCCAGCTGGAAGATTGGTGTATGAGGCCGTATTATTAGATGAATGTATCCACTCCTTATCAATACCTTTCAACATATAAGTATAACGATTTCTGTGTGGATCTTCATAACTAAGTGCTACAAAACGTACTGTAAAACTATTATTTGTATAGGGTAATTGGATCTTATCTGCTTTATAGAAGGGCTTATCTAAACGAAGCAGCCGTTTCACTTCTTGTTCATCTGTCAAATAAGGGAAACTAATATCAGTAACATAAACAGGGGGAAGATAGGTATTATCCGTAAACTGCCCCGGTTCAAATACATTGAAACCATTGATTCCTCCAAAATAGAACTTCCCTGTGGACGATCTCAATGAAGACTGTGCGGTAAACTGATTACCTTGCAAACCATCATTTACGGTAAATAAATGAAAGTTCTTTTGAGACACGGGATTAATGCGGCATAATCCGGCATTACAGGAAATCCAAAAATCACCGGTCCGATCCTGTTCTATAGAGAAAATTACCTTATTAGGCAACAATGTATTTTCCGGGTCGAAGTCAATGAAAGTCTCCGTATCTTTGGAGAATGAGCATAATCCTCCTCCATTGGTTCCAAACCACATTGTTCCTTTCATATCTTCAAACAATGTAATCACAGAATTACTGGTAATAGTTGTTGTATCTTCACGTATATGTTCAAAATGTTCCCAACGATCGTTCACTGTATTATAACGAAAGACACCACTATTTGAGGTCGCAACCCAAAGACTATTGTACATATCCTCATAAATATCAGTTACAGAAGCCATAGAGCCGACATGAATGATTGTCACAAAATTATCCAATTGCGAATTGTAACGACATAACCCCCAACTTGTTCCAACAAAAACATCTCCTTTTCGGTCTTTAAAGAGACTCAAGACATCATTACTACAAATTGTATAGGGAATATCGCGAGAATGGACATAACTCTTTACTGCTCCAGTTTTCAGGTTTAGCACATGCAACCCTTCCGCATAGGTTCCTATCCAAAGGCGGTCGCCATCTAGCAGCAAGCTACGAATGTCATATCTCGCATCCACATTCTTTAAAGTATACTCCGAAAGTGAATGAATTTGTGTATTGAAAAAACATAACCCGTTCCGGGTTCCCACCCAGATATTTCCATTCTGGTCTTCACAAAGAGGGCCGATCTCCCTGCCAAGCTCTAATGTACCTGATAATGAGATAAGGGAATAGTAATCAAAACGCTTCAATTGCTTAGTCATGTAACTCACTCCGCCGGAGTTAGTCATCACCCAAAGTGTACCTTCGGCATCCCACATCATTGCATTAACAGTTGGATCGCCCAATGCCCGCAAGCCAAAGGGAGAATCGCCTCTACGAAATGTTTTAAGGTCGCGATTGAACAGATACAGTCCATTATCCGTACCAACTAACAATTCTTTTTCGTTATAATCCATCAAACAGAGAATAGCACCGAAATTCTGTGCAGACGCATCATAAATTTTCAAATCCGGGCTTCCTTCCTGATAACAACCTAATAAATTAGTACCCACGCCAAACCATATTTCATTCTTAATACTATAGAGACAATTGATTCTCTGACTGCCTATGTTTGAATCTGACAGAACCGGATAATTTTGCAGAAAGGTTCCCTTCTCATCAAAACAAAATAGTCCTTCCTGCATTGAAGAAACATAAATACGGGAATCTGCACTCTGACAGATATCCCAAACAAAAGAAGTATGAATACTATTCTGTGTCAGCACACCTGTCACTGGTTCATAAATAAACACACCTTGCCCCAACGTAGCAATCCAAATCAAACCGCTTTGAGTTTTTATGATTTTCTTCACCTCACTACTGACAAATACGCCATACCGTGTTGTTTCATTAAAATAAGAAAAGCGGTCAGTAGAACGGTCATAGATATAAAGTCCCGAATTTGTTCCTACCCAGATATTTTCCCCTTCTTCCAAAAGGGAACTGACGAAATTATTACCCAAAGAATATTTATTATTCAAAGCATTCCGATACACCCTGTTGCCACAACCATCATAACAATTCAGTCCATCACTTGTGCCAATCCACAAAAAGCCATAGCTATCTTGAATCGAACACCAAGTCGTATTGTGCGAAAGTCCGTCTTCCACCTGATACCTTTTAAAAGAGAAATCAGTAGAAGCGAATATGGCTTCAAAATTGAAAACGATTATACAGATAAAGGCTGTAACCTGTTTTTTCATATAAATAAGAAGTAAAAAGATTAATCCAGATCAAGTCTACCGCCGATTCAGTCAAAACCCCGAACTTATTTTATCTTTAACGACAAATATCTCGGACAGCAGATTTAACAAGCGAAAATACACATTTTGAACTGAAAAATAGTTAAGTTTGCAGTTAAATAATAAATAATGTGCTAATAAGGCAAGGTGCTAATGTACCAACTGTCAATTGACACATTCATCAATCATCAAATCGCAAATCGTTAAATCGTAAATAAAATGATGAATTGGAAACAACTAATATCAGCGAAACGTTTCGGGATGGAAGAATTCCATGAAGAACGACAGGAAAACCGATCCGAATTCCAACGGGACTATGACCGTCTTATTTTTTCGGCTCCTTTCCGCAGATTACA
>ENA-UEQS01001000-UEQS01001000.1-human-gut-metagenome-genome-assembly--contig:-NODE-1000-length-19354-cov-6.687607_pt1 | contig 19354 bp, 18 predicted proteins | sample MGYA00242953_ERZ507953 | MGnify/ENA primary metagenome ERZ507953 (study PRJEB26167, sample SAMN06115474) | human gut metagenome | host: Homo sapiens | place: China:Jiangsu | collected 2016-07-06...
TTACGGCGTTCTTCGCCTACTATGTCTGCGGTCCCGCCGGCTTCACCTGGCAGGCGGGTCTTGGTGCGGTGTTCATTTCCGGCCTCGTCTTCTTCCTGCTCACGGTGACGCGCATCCGCCAGTTCATCGTGAACGCCGTGCCGATCGACCTCAAGCTCTCCATCGTGGTGGGCATCGGTGCCTTCATTGCGCTCATCGGTATGAAGAGCGCCGGTCTGGTCATTGCCGACCCGAGTACCTTCGTGGCGCTCGGCAACGTGACTCAGCCCGAGGTTCAGCTCTCCGTCTTCTGCTTCTTCCTCACGGCTGCGCTGATGGTGAAGGGTTTCAGGGCCGCCATGCTCATCGGCATTCTTGCGACGACGGCGCTCGGCGTCATTCTTGGCGTGACGGAGCTTCCGAAGGGCGCCTGGGTGAGCCTCACGCTTCCCGACATCTCCGCCGTCTTCATGCAGATGGACCTTCAGGGCGCGCTTTCCCATGGCCTTCTCAGCATCATCTTCACGCTGACGATGGTCGACCTCTTCGACAACATGGGCGTGCTGATCGGTCTGGCCCGCAAGTGCGGCTTCATGAGGCCCGATGGTGAGATCCGCAACCTCGACAAGGCGTTCATCACCGATTCCATCGGCACGATGTTCTCCGCCTGCATGGGCACGACGACCGCCACCTCCTACCTCGAAAGCGCTTCGGGCGTCGCTGCGGGCGGCCGTACGGGCCTGACCGCCGTCACGACGGCCGGCTGCTTCGTGCTTGCGCTCTTCTTCATTCCGCTTGTGGGCGTCGTGCCCGCATATGCGACCGCTCCGATCCTCATCATCGTGGGTGCTCTCATGATGCAGGAGGTCGTGCACATCCGCTTCGAAAGGCTTGAAATCGCGATTCCCGCCTTCCTGACCATCATGACGATGCCCTTCACGTTCAACATCGCCACGGGCTTCGGCTTCGGCTTTGTGAGCTACACGGTCATCCACGTGCTGATGGGTCGCTGGCGCGAGGTCACGCCCTTCATGTACCTGATCTCCGCCTGCTTTGTAGCGAACTTCATCATGAGAACCTGATCCCGATCAGTCGTCCCCTTGGGACAAATCCACGCCTTTGCCAGATGCGATCCGGTCCTGACGGACGCCCTTCGGCATGAGGATGGGAGAGGCCCGTGAATTGCTTAATTCACGGGCCTCTCTGCATACTCATGGCAAGAATCCCCTCAAGTTCCCTTGCCGCAGGCGAGGATTCCGTTCGCTCGAACTCGGATGTTCGGACTCGAAAGGAGCGGTCTGCATGAGGTTGGATGCAACGGGCGGGAGGGGGCGGTGAAGGAGAGGACACGGCAGAATTTCTTGCTTTGCGCTATGCTCAAAGATCCCGTTCAATCCTTTCCAAAGGCTTTATCCATGGAATCACTTCTCAAGAACGCGCACCGGGTCGTCGTCAAGGTCGGCAGCGCGCTCGTCACCAACGACGGTCGCGGTCTCGACATTCAGGCCATCGAACGCTGGGCAACCCAGATTGCGGAACTGCAGAAGATGGGCCGCGAGGTCATCCTCGTGAGTTCGGGCGCCATTGCTGAAGGAGTCCTGCGCCTTGGCTGGGAAAAGCGTCCTTCGCATGTCCACCAGCTGCAGGCGGCTGCGGCCGTCGGTCAGATGGGCTTGGTCGAAGCCTATGAACGGCATTTCCGCAATCATGGCATCGGCACCGCCCAGGTGCTTCTGACGCACCAGAATCTGACGGACCGCGAGCAGTATCTCAATGCACGAATGACGATCAGGGAACTCCTGAGACTCGGCATCGTGCCCGTCATCAACGAGAACGACACCGTTGTGACGAGTGAAATCAAGGTGGGCGACAACGACACGCTCGGCGCCCTCGTGACCAACCTCGTTGAAGCAGACGTGCTCGTCATTCTCACCGACCAGCAGGGGCTTTACACGGCCGATCCGCGCAAGGATCCCGAGGCGATGTTCGTCAGCGTCGCGACTGCCGGCGATCCCGTGCTTGAAAAGATGGCGGGCGGTGCAGCCAGCTCCCTTTCCAAGGGCGGCATGATCACGAAGATTCTCGCGGCCAAGCGCGCCGCTCGATCCGGTGCGGGCACGATCATCGCATCGGGTCGTGAGACGGACGTGCTCACCCGTCTGGCCAGAGGCGAGCTCATCGGCACCCATCTTCGTCCCTCCTCCACCGTCCTGCATGCCCGCAAGCAGTGGATTGCAGACCATCTCCGCGCCTCCGGCAGCCTTGTGCTTGACGAAGGGGCGGCCAAGGCCCTCGTTGCCAAGCACACCTCGCTCCTGCCCGTGGGCGTCATCGGCGTCAAGGGCGAGTTCGTGCGTGGCGAGGTCGTCTCGTGTCTCACCGAGGACGGATGTGAAATCGCCCGCGGTCTCGTGAACTATTCGAGCGACGATGCGTCCCGTATTCTGCGCGCACACACGGAGGAGATCGAGGAGCGCCTCGGCTACATGGAACAGCCCGAGATGATTCATCGTGACAACATGGTGGTGCTCGCAGGCGAATGACCTCGCCCGCATGGCCGCTGCGGCCTCAAAACGCGCCTTTCGGGTTAGCGTTCAGAGGGGCTGGCGGTTAAAATAAACAGATTGCCTTTATTCAAGCGGCTTCCCGACGTCTGACGGAAGCCGCCGTTATTTTCAACAGACACACGTTAAGAAAAAATGCGCGCCCGTTCCTATTTCCTTTCCACGCTGAAAGAAGCGCCTGCCGATGCTGATGTGATCAGCCAGCAGTACATGATCCGTGCCGGCATGATCAAGAAGCTTGCCGCCGGCGTTTACACCTACATGCCGGTCGGCCTGCGCACGATCCGCAAGATCGAGAAGATCATCCGCGAGGAAATGGACCGTGCGGGCGCGATCGAACTCCTGATGCCGCTCGTGCAGCCTGCCGAGCTCTGGCAGGAGTCGGGCCGCTGGGAAAAGTACGGTGCCGAACTTCTCCGCTTCAAGGACCGTCATGACCGCGACTTTGTGATTCAGCCGACTTCCGAAGAAGTCGTCACTGACATCGCCCGTCAGGAAATCAAGAGCTGGCGTCAGCTTCCCGTGAACTTCTACCACATCCAGACGAAGTTCCGCGACGAGCGTCGCCCCCGCTTCGGCGTCATGCGCGGCCGCGAGTTCACGATGAAGGATGCCTACTCCTTCGACCGTGACGCCGAGGGCGCCGCCGTTTCCTACGACAAGATGTACCAGGCCTATCAGCGCATCTTCACGCGCCTCGGCCTCATGTTCCGCGCCGTGCGCGCCGACACCGGCGCGATCGGCGGCAGCCGCTCCCACGAGTTCCAGGTCATCGCCAATGCCGGTGAAGACGTCATCGCCTACTGCCCCGACAGCGACTACGCCGCCAACATCGAGCTGGCCGAGGCCCGTTCGCTCATTGACGTTCGCGCCGCCGCTGCTGAAGAGATGGTGAAGCGTCCGACCCCGGGTAAGGAAAAGTGCCACGACGTGGCTGAATTCCTAGGCATTCCCTTTGAAAAGTCCGTCAAGAGCGTCGTGCTTGCCGCCGACCGCACTGACGAAAAGGGCAATCCGCTTCCCGCCAAGATCGTCCTCATCCTGCTCCGTGCCGACCACGACCTCAACGAAGTCAAGGCCGGTCATCTGCCTGAGCTCAAGGACGGCTTCCGCTTTGCGACCGACGCCGAGATCCTCGAGAACTTCGGTTCCAAGCCCGGCTATCTCGGCCCTGTCGGCATCAAGGAAGACGTTGCCGTCTATGCAGACCTGACCGTCGCCAACATGTCCGACTTCTGCTGCGGCGCCAATGAAGAGGGCTATCACTACACCGGCGTGAACTTCGGCCGCGACCTGCCCGAACCCAAGGTTGCCGACCTGCGCAACGTCGTCGAGGGCGACGCCTCTCCCGACGGCAAGGGCATGCTCCGCCTGCAGCGCGGCATTGAAGTCGGTCACGTCTTCTACCTTGGCACGAAGTACTCCGAAGCCCTCAACGCCACCTATCTCGATGAAAACGGCCAGCCGAAGGTTCTCGAGATGGGCTGCTACGGCATCGGCGTGACCCGTCTCGCCGGCGCTGCCATCGAGCAGAGTCACGACGAGCGCGGCATCATCTGGCCGGACTCCATCGCCCCGTTCGAAGTGGTGATCTGCCCGATGAACTACTCGAAGAGCGAAGCCGTGCGCGAAGCCGCCGACCGTCTCTATGAAGAGCTCAAGGCTCAGGGCGTCGACGTCATCCTCGACGACCGCGACATGCGTCCCGGCGTGATGTTCGCCGACTGGGAGCTCATCGGCGTGCCGCACCGCGTCGTCATCGGCGACCGCGGCCTCAAGAACGGCGAGGTCGAATACGCCAACCGTCGCAACCTTGCCGAAAAGGTGATGGTGAAGACGGAGGAAGCCGTCGAGTTCGTGACGAAGCAGATCAAGCGCTGAGCCTGACTGCACGGGTGCTCCGTTGCGGAGCACCCAGACGAATGACAAAAAAAGAGGAGGTCCGGAGACCTCCTCTTTTTGCGTGCGGACGATGACGGCGCTCAGTGCCTGTCGTCGACGGGGTCGAAGCGCAGGCGCACTTCCTTCGGAATGTTGTAGCCCTTTTCCGGAACGGGGAAGGGCTTGCACTTCAGGATGGCGTTGCGTACGGCCGAGTCGTAGGCATCCCAGCCTGACTTCTTCGCGTAGACGGGAGCGCCGGCAAGTTCGCCGTTGGGCATCGGCCTGACGACGAATTCGGCGATGAACTGTCCGCGGCGGGTGGAGCTGGGCACGTCGATCGAAATGTTCGGACGCACGCAGGCGATGATGCGGGCGTTGTAGCTGGCCAGAGCCGACCCCGTGAGGTTCTGTCTCTGGTTGCGCTTGTCGCCCGAGGGCGTGCCCGAACGCTGGCTGTCCGGATCGATCTTGGCGTTGAGTCGTGCGAGTTCCTGCTGGCGGATGGCCTGGCGGATTCGCTCGCGTTCACGACGCTCTTCCGCAGCCTTCTTCTCGGCGGCGACACGCTGGATTTCAGCCTGACGCTTTTCTTCGGCAATTCGCGCCTCTTCAGCGCGCTTGGCTTCGGCCAGGCGCTTTTCCTCTGCGAGGCGAGCTTCTTCCTGACGACGGGCTTCAGCCTGAAGTCTGGCTTCCTCTGCGGCCTTGCGCTCCTGAGCAAGCTTTTCCTGAGCAAGACGCTCGGCTTCCTGCTGGGCGCGCTTCTCTTCGGCACGTCGCTCCGCCTCAATGGCGTCCTGACGGGCCTTCTCGATACGTTCGGCCTCGGCACGCTCGGCTGCGACGCGAGCTTCCTCCGCGCGGCGGGCCTCTTCAGCCTCACGCGCCTCCTCGGCGGCCTTCTCGGCCTCGACACGTTCACGCTCGGCGGCGGCAAGCGCCTCCTGACGCTGTGCCTCACGCTGCGCCGCCTCCTCCTGCATGCGGGCCTGCTGAGCGGCAGCCTCGCGTTCGGCGGCTTCCTGAGCCTCCTGAGACTCGCGTTGCTCGTCGATCTCGTTGGGCTTGGGTTCAGGCGCTTCGGGCGGCTTGACGGCGACGCCCTTGGGGTCGTTGCCGCCCGAGACCGGCTCGGGAGCCCAGAGCTCCGCGTAGACGGTTTCGGAATCGGTCGTCCACTGGAAAACGGAGAAGAGTCCGAGGAAAAGGATGACGTGCACGCAGCCCGAGAGGACGGCGGCGGGCACCATGTCCCTGCGGTCCTCTTTTCGGAAGCGGTCGTTGGTCTCTCTGTCGTTCATGACGAAATTGGGTTGCGTAATGGGTTAGCGGGCTTCGGCGCTTCGCTCGATGCGAAGGGCGAGACCGACTCGGGGCACGTCGGTGCTCTGAAGGAGCTTGAGGACATTGACGACGTCCTCGTAGCGGACGTCCTTGTCGGCGGCAATCACCACGGGAATGTTGCTTTTCTCGCCCTGAGCCGTCTTGACGGCGGCAACGAGGCCGGGAATGTCGACAGGCTTCATGTCCTTGCCCTGACGGATCGAAAGGCGGCTGTCGGGATAGACGATGACCTCGATCACCTGCTCGGGGGCCTTGGAGGCCTTGTTGACCGACGGCAGGTTGACGACGCTCGGATTCACGAAGGGCGCGGCGACCATCAGGATCACGACGAGCACGAGCATGACGTCGATGTACGGCACGACGTTCATCTCGGCCATCATGCCGCGGCGCTTGGTATTTCCACGCAGGGACATGGCTTAACTCCGGGCGTGCTGGCGCTGAAGAATGTTGAGGAACTCTTCGCTGAAGCCTTCGAGGCGGACCGTGAGGCGGCCGACGCGGTTGTTGTAGTAGTTGTAGGCGGCGACCGCAGGGATGGCGGCGAAGAGGCCGATGGCGGTGGCGACCAGTGCTTCGGCGATGCCGGGAGCAACGACGGCGAGGCTCACGTTGTCGAGGGTGGAGAGGCCCGTGAAGGCGTTCATGATGCCCCAGACCGTGCCGAAGAGGCCGATGTAGGGAGAGGTGGAGCCGATCGAGGCGAGCAGGGGCAGGCTGCGCTCGAGATGGTCCATCTCGCGATTGTAGACGGCACGCATGGCGCGGGAGACGCTGTTGAGGGCGTTCGGATCCTGACGGCTCTGCTTGAGGTATTCGGTCATGCCCGCGCTGAAGATGCGCTCTTCGATGCCTGCGGTGTCGTGATTGCGCTTGGCGGTTTCAAGAAGCTGATTGAGCTCCGTGCCGCTCCAGAAGCGGGCCTCGAACTCCTCGACCTGTCGCGCGGCGCGGGAGATTGTGAAGTATTTCTGGAAGATGACCGTCCAGCTAGCGAGCGAGAGGAAGACGAGAATGGCCAATACGCACTTCACCACGAGGCTGGCGTTGGCGACAAGGGTCAGAATCGACAAATCGGCAGTGGGCTGCATTTTAGATAACCGCTTTTTGAATGGCGTTGAATGAAAGAGTGTTCGGCGAGGGGCGCTCAGGCTTCCTCTGCCATGAAGGCTTTGATCGTTTCGTAGAGGTCGTCGGGCAGGGGAGTCGGAACGAAGCTCCTTGCGCCGATGACGCCGACACGAACCTTGCCCGTGGCGATGGGCTCGTCGCCGCGCACGATGCGTTGCTCGAAGATGAGCGAGGCGCGCCCGAGCTTCTCAATGCTCGTGATCACCTCCAGGTCGTCGTCAAGCACCGCGGCGCGGTGATAGGCGATGTTGAGTGAGGCGACGACGAAGAGAACGCCGTCCTCACGGCCGCGCTGATCGTTCTGACCAAAGCCGATCCGTCGAAGCATGTCGCTGCGGGCGCGCTCCATGAACTTCAGGTAGTTGGCATGGTAGACGATGCCGCCGGCATCAGTGTCCTCCCAGTAGACGCGGACGGGAAATCTGATGTGGTTCATGACGAGTGTTGGTTGTGCATCGGGGTGCCGTCAGGCACCGGAAAGAAACTAGTATAGGGACTCGCGGCGTGTTCGGGAGACGAGCGGAGGTCGATTTTGCAAACGGATGCTTATGCGTCCGCTTAGGCCCTGATGTTGCGCCAGTAGGCGAAGACAAGGTACCAGAAGGCCGCGCAGGTGCCCCAAGGAAGAAGTCCAGCGACCATCGCCATGACGTCCGTGCCCGCAGCCGTGGTGCCCAGCACGTGCCAGTCGGGCCAGAGCAGCAGGAGCCACGTGAGAATCATCCAGAGCGCGGTCCCCGTGAGCATCCCGGGACGCCAGTAGAAGCTCGAGAGCATTGTGATGCCCGTTGCGAGATTTTGGCCTTTGCGCGCGCCGATGATGGCGGCCGTGAAGAGAATCGATGTAAAGCTCGTGACGCCGCCTGCGATCAGGGCGACGAGCGTGTACTTGATGATGTGGATGAGCGGAGGCGTCTCGGAGGAGAGCCTTTCGCCTGCGTGCATGAGCTGCCTGCCGTGGTCGTCGACGACGGCAAAGGGGGCGCTGGCGCTCATTTCGGGAAGACCTGCACCCGTGGCCTCGATGGTGGCCTGCAGCAGAGTGTCGGTCCTGCCGTCCCGATCGATGGGCATGGCGCTCAGAAGGGCTGCTCCGAGCGTGGCGGCCGCAAAGACGGCGAGCGCCTGACGGGCCGGGTGAGCGAGTAGCTCATGAAGGATGGCGCGGTGGCGTGCGCTTCGGATGAAGAGCACGCAGGCGGCGAACACGGCGGCTGAGGTGAGGCAGACGAGAACGGAGAGAATCGGGGAAAAGGGCATGGCGGAGGTCAGTAGGAGCCGAAAAGATCACGCGCGACGGGCGTGGGCGGCGCCAGGCGGAAGTGCTGCCAGGCGAGCGGCGTGGCGACTCGGCCGCGCGGCGTGCGCTGCACGAAGCCCTGCTGAATGAGGTAGGGCTCCACGACGTCCTCGAGCGTATCGCGGTCTTCGCCGACGGAGGCGGCGAGGTTCTCGATGCCGACGGGACCGCCCGAGAACTTCTCGATGATCGTCCTGAGAAAGTGAGTGTCGATCATGTCGAGGCCTTCGGGGTCGACGTTGAGCATCTTGAGGGCGGCCGCGGCCACTTCCTTCGTGATGCGGCCGTCGTGCTTCACTTCGGCATAATCGCGCACGCGCCTCAGAAGTCTGTTGGCGACGCGGGGCGTGCCGCGGCTGCGACGGGCGATTTCGAACGCGCCCGTCTCGTCGATGCCGACGTTGAGCAGGCCCGCCGAGCGGCGCACGATGCGGGAGAGCTCCTCGGGCGTGTAGAACTGCAGCTGGTTGACGATGCCGAAGCGGGCGCGCAGGGGATTTGTGAGCGAGCCTGCGCGCGTCGTGGCACCGATGAGCGTGAAGGGCGGCAGGTCGATCTTGATCGAACGCGCGGCAGGACCCTCGCCGATCATGATGTCGATCTGGTAGTCCTCGAGTGCGGGGTAGAGGATTTCCTCAACCACAGGCGAGAGACGGTGGATTTCGTCGATGAAGAGGATGTCGTGCGGCTCGAGGTTGGTGAGCATGGCCGCCAGATCGCCGGGACGCTCGAGAACGGGCCCCGAGGTCTGGCGGAGATTGACGCCCATTTCGTGCGCGACGATGTGGGCTAGCGTCGTCTTGCCCAGGCCGGGAGGGCCGAAGAGCAGAAGGTGGTCGAGCGGCTCACCGCGGCGCTTGGCGGCGGCAATGAAGATCTGGAGCTGCTCGCGGATGGCCTCCTGCCCGACATATTCGTTGAGAAGCGACGGGCGCAGCGCGCGGTCGACGTTCTCTTCGTTGGGACTGGCCGTGCGGCCGTCGATGATGCGTTCTTCCTCAAGCATTCATGACCTCGTTCAGCGTGCAAGCGCCTTGAGGGCGAGACGGATGCCTTCGCTCACCGTCACTTCGGCGGGGAGCGCGCGCACGCTCGCCTGAGCCTCGCGTTCGGAATAGCCGAGCGCCATCAGGGCGCTCAGAATGTCGGCCTGGGCTGCGGATGCGGCTCCGCCCGTAGGCGCGAAGGCGTTGCCGGCGAGCTTGCCCTTGAGCTCGAGGACCAGACGGTCGGCCGTTTTCTTGCCGATGCCTGGCACGCGGGTGAGAAGCGTGGCGTTGCCCTGCTCGACGGCGTCTGCGAGATCCTGAGTGCTCATGCCTGAAAGCACGGCGAGCGCAATGCGCGGGCCGACGCCTGAAATGCGGATGAGAGCCCTGAAGGTCTGGCGTTCCGCCGCGGTTGCAAAGCCGTAGAGAAGCTGGGCATCCTCGCGCACGATGAAGTGGGTGAGGAGCGTGATCTCGGAGCCTTCGGCGGGCAGGTTGCAGAAGGTCGACATCGGAACGTCGACTTCGTAGCCGACGCCGCCGACGTCAACGAGGACCTGAGGCGGGGTCTTTTCAATGAGCTTGCCGTGCAGCCGTCCGATCATGATGTTTTCCCTTCCTTTGTGAAAAGCGCCGTCCAGGCGCTGCGCGCACCTGCGGCGCTGCGGCCGCGACGGGGCGTCGCATAGGTGCGAGTCGTGCTGCCCGCCTTTTCAAAGGCGCGCATGCGAATCGAGTTGGCGCAGCATACCGCGCAGGCGAGCGCGTCGGCCTCGTCGGCCTGAATGTCGCCTTCGATGCCGAGCAGCATGCCGATCATGCGCTGCACCATGGGTTTGTCGGCGCGTCCGGTGGCGCAAACGGCCTCCTTGATTTCGCTTGGCGTGAACTCCTCGACGGGCAGGCCGGCAAGGTCAGCGGCGACGAGCGCCGCGCCTCTGGCTTGGCCGAGGCGCAGCGTGCTCTGCGGGTTCACGTTGACGAAGACCCGCTCGGCGGAGGCGAGGTCGGGTTTCGTTCGTTCGATCACCTTCGAAAGCTCGCGTACGATGTGCCCGAGTCTGGCCGAGAGCTCGCCCTCGGGGACGCGGATCATGCCGCTGTCGACGCGGACGAACCGTCCGCTGGCGGCGTCGATGACGCCCCAGCCCGTGCGATTGAGACCGGGGTCGAGGCCGAGGATGCGCATCGTGAAGCTCAGCGGCCGAAGCTGCCCATGCCGGGGAAGCCGCCGCGGCCGAACTGGCCGAGCGCGCGCATCATCTTGCCGAGACCGCCACGCTTCATGCGCTTCATCATGTCCTGCGTCTGCTCGAACTGCTTGAGAAGACGGTTGACCTCCTGCACGGGGACGCCCGCACCGGCGGCGATGCGCTTCTTGCGGCTGGCCTTGATGAGGTCGGGCTTGCGGCGCTCGAAGGGCGTCATGCTGTCGATGATGCCCATCGTGCGGCGGACGGACTTCTTGGCCTCTTCGTCGTTGACCTTGGAGGCGGCCTCCTGGAATTGCGCGGGGAGCTTCTCGAGAATGGAGGAGAAGCTCTCCATGTTGTTCATCTGGGAGAGCTGGGCGCGGAAGTCGTTGAGGTCGAACTTGTCGCCCTGACTGATCTTCTGCGCAAGCTTTTCGGCTTCGGCGATGTTGATCGACTTCTGAACGTCCTTGACGAGGCCGACGATGTCGCCCATGCCGAGAATGCGGGAGGCCATCGCCTCGGGATCGAAGGCGTCGAAGCCCGTGAGCTTCTCGGCGGTGCCGACGAACTTAATCGGCTTGCCGGTGACGTGACGCACGGAGAGCGCCGCACCGCCGCGGCTGTCGCCGTCGATCTTGGTGAGGACCACGCCGGTGAGCGGGAGGCGCTCGTTGAAGGCCTTGGCCGTGTTGACGGCGTCCTGGCCGAGCATGGCGTCGATCACGAAGAGCGTTTCAACGGGCTTGAGGAAGGTGTTGAGCTCGGCAACCTCCTGCATCATCGCCTCGTCGATGGCCAGACGGCCGGCCGTGTCGACGATGAGCACGTCGAAGAACTTGCGTCGGGCATGGTCGATGGCGGCAGCGGCAATCTCGAGCGGCTTCTGGCCGACGGTGCTCGGGAACCATTCGGCGCCCGCCTGTTCGGTCACCGTCTTGAGCTGTTCGATGGCGGCCGGACGATAAACGTCGGCGGACACCGTGAGAACCTTCTTGCGCTTCGTTTCGATGAGGTACTTGGCCAGCCTGCCAGCGCTCGGCGTCTTGCCCGCGCCCTGAAGACCGGCGAGAAGGATGACAGCGGGAGGCTGGGTGTGAAGATTGATGTCGCGTTCGGCGGCGGGCACGTCGCCGCCGATGATGGCGGTGAGCTCGCGCTGCACGACGCCCACCAAGGCCTGGCCGGGATTGAGGTTACCGACAACCTCTTCGCCCATGGCCTTTTCCTTGATGCGGGCGAGCACTTCACGCACGACGGGCAGGGCTACGTCGGCCTCGAGAAGCGCAATGCGAACCTCACGCAGCATGTCCTTCGTGTTTTCTTCCGTCAGACGCGCTTGACCGCGCATGGTCTTGACGATTTTGGAAAGGCGCTGGCTTAATGAGTCGAGCATGGTTTATGGATTCCTGGGGTTGACGGACAGGCGCCTGAAGGGCCTGTCCTGAGGACGGCGGGCGCGCAGCGCCGGCCGTCGCGGCTCCCGAAAGAGCGGGCTTGGGGGAGCGCTTCTGAAAATTGGAGTCCGAGACGCGATTTCAGGGATATCTAAGCCCGTTGCGGCTAGAATCATGTTTGCAAGGCGTGTCTTCGGATGCTGTTCGGGTCCGCCGCAGGCGTCGGGAGCGCTTCCGGCCCTTCAAGCCGGAGCGGCTTTCACCGTCCTTCGGCAAACTTCTCATTTTAGTGGGAACGGCCGAGTTTTGCATCGATCTCCAGCCTCCTCGAGCGCGCCGGCCAACGCCCGCGCCTCGATCGAACAAGTCAAAAAACAAGAGAACACAGAATGACCATTCTCACCATCTGCACCATCATTGCTGCGATCCTTTATCTGGGCTCAGGGATGGCCATCATCGGCTCGATGAAGGGCGAGGGCTCGGGAGCCTCCTCCCTCATCCGCTGGCCCGTGCTTGCCGGTCTGGTGATGCAGGGCTACGCCCTTCACGGCGAAATGTTCGGCGAAGGTGCAGTCAACTTCGGATTCGGCTTCGCGATGTCCGAAATGTTCTTTTTTGCGGTGATCATCCTTCTGATCGAGACGTGGATTCATCGTCTGCACGGCCAGTTCGGCATCGTGCTCATCGCTGCCGCCGTCGGCACGCTGAGCCCGCTCCTGTTCACCGGCCAGGTGATCCCCTCCGTCGAGTGGACGACGATCTTCCGCTGGCATCTGCTTGCCATCGCGGCCTACGCCTTCCTCATGATCGCCTTCGTCCACGCCGTACTCATGGCGCTGATCAACCGCCGCCTGAAGAGCCCGGCGGTCGGCGAGACGTCGAAGTTCCTCGACTCCATGCCCGCTCTGGTCGTCATGGAGCGCATCTTCTTTCGAATCGTGGTCGTGGGCTTCCTCTTCATCACGCTCACGCTGATCGTCGGCGCACTTGCCACTCAGGAGGCCAAGGGCGTCTACTTCCTCTTTGACCACAAGACGATTCTCACGTGGCTTGCGTGGGTGTTCTTCGGCATCCTGCTTGCAGGCCGCCGCGTTGCGGGCTGGCGCGCCCGCACCGCCCTCAACTGGTTCTGGGCAGGCTTCGTCGTCTTCGTCGTGGCCTACTTCGGCTACAGCTTCATTCAGGAACTGGTCCGCTGAGGAGGATTCATGGGACGCATCCTCTTTTTCGTGGCGCTGGCTGTCGCCATGTGGGTTGCCTGGACGCTCAGTCGCAGGCGCAACAGTCTTGACAACGAGGAGCGCCGTGAACTCAAGCGCCTGCGTGCCAAGGAGCGCGAGGCTCAGGGAAAGTCTCGCGAGCCTTCAGGCGAGGTGATGGTCAAGTGCGACCACTGCGGCCTTTACTTTCCCAAACGCGAGGCCGTGCTCAGCAAGGAGCGCGTCTACTGCTCGAAGCGCTGCCGCGATGCGGCGCGGGACGGGCAATGACATCCCCCGACCGCGCCTTCGACGGGTGGCTGCCCGGCGTCGTGCGCCGGCTCTCTCCGCACTTCAACGAGCGTCCCGAAGGGGCGCTCGTTTCGCTGGCGGTCCTTCACTTCATCTCTCTGCCTGCAGGACGCTTCGGCGGGGAGGACGTCGACGCCCTCTTCATGGGGACCCTTGACGCCATGAACCGCCCCGAATACGAGTCCCTGAGGGGCCTGAGGGTCTCCTCCCATTTCTTCGTGCGCCGCACGGGAGAAGTCAGACAGTATGTGAGCGTTCTGGACAGGGCCTGGCATGCTGGCGTCTCGTCCTTCGAGGGGCACACGGGGTGCAACGACTTTTCCGTCGGAATCGAGCTCGAGGGCACGGGCGAGACGCCCTATGAAGACGCTCAGTACCTGGCGCTCGGAGAACTTCTGGGGACGCTGACAAGAGTGCTGCCCGTGGAAGCCGTGACGGGGCACGAGCACATCGCGCCCGGCCGCAAGCAGGACCCCGGCCCCTCCTTTGACTGGGATCGCGTCAGGGAAATGGTTCCGGGGCGCGTCAGGATCGTAACCGAACCTCAGGTCATGCCCTGAGGTCGGGATAGTCTGATATAGTCGACTGAATTCAAAATTCAGGTCTCCGTCGCCATGCCCACCCTTCTCACTGGACTCATTCAGTTTCTCTTCACGTCCGTCATGTCGATTCTCGGCGTGCTGCTTCTGTTGCGCGCCTGGGTCTACGTGTGGGCCTTTTCCCCGCGTCATCCGATCGTGCAGCTTGCGCGACGCGCGACGGACTGGCTTGTGGAGCCGCTCTCGAAACTCATTCCGAGGAGCGGTTCCTACGACTGGCCCAGTCTCGTGGCTGCGCTTGTCGCCGCCGTCATCATGGTGCTCATGCAGCGTGTGCTGACGGGGATGCCCTATACGCCGATCGGTCTGGTGATCGCCCCGCTGGCCACCGTGCTCCGCTGGGCGCTCGAAATGATGTCCTGGGGCGTCTTCATCTGGGTGGTGATGACCTGGCTGAATCCGCAGAGCCCGATGACCTACGCGCTCGGCACGCTTGTGGATCCGTTCGTTCGTCCCGTGCGCAAGATCATTCCGATGTTCGGTCGCTTCGATCTGTCGCCCATTGTCGTGATCATTCTGGCCAATGTCCTGCTGATGCTCGTGACGCCGATTTCCCATGGCTTCATTCCGCTTTGACGCCCGACGGGCTTCAGACAGTGAAAAGGCGCTCCGCTGTTCGGCTTGGAGCGCCTTTTTCTTTATGACCAGCAGTCGAAGGGAGTGCCCTCCCTGACTGCCTTTTCAACCAGCTCGGCGTTGATGCGGTAGCTCGGTCCCGTGGCCGTTGCCTTTGCGGCTCCCATGACGGTGCCCGCAATGGCGCAGCTGACGGCGTCAAGCCCCCTTTCCATGCCCCACAGAAGGCCGCCGCGGTAGGCGTCGCCAGCGCCGACTGGGTCGACTGCCTCGACCTTCGGCGCAGGGATGACGGTTTCCTCGCCCTTCTGCCAGACGGAGCTCCCTTGGCTGCCATGGGTGCAGAAGACCGCGCCCGTGAGGCGGGAGAGTTCTGCGGGAGAGAGACTCGTGTGCTCCTCGATCATGAGGGCCTCGTAGTCGGAGAATGCAACGCAGGCCGCCGCTCTTGTCAGGGCGAGAAGCTCGTCGCCAGAAAAGAGGGGCGTCGTCTGGCCCGGATCGAAGATGAAGGGGATGCCGTGCGAGACAAAGGCCTTGGCGTGCGCCAGCAGCGTGCTTCGCACGCTGGGGGCGAGGATTCCGCAGACTATGCCCGTGTCGTCAGGCCAGGGAAGGCGATCTGCGTGCGCCATGGCGCCGGGACTGAAGGTGGCCAGCTGATTGCCGTCCCTGTCGGTGGTGATCATGCACTGCGCCGTCCATTCGTTCGGCATGACGGTCACGCCGTCCGTGCGAATGCCCTGACGTTCAAGATGCCGGAGATAGTCGTCCGCATCCCTGCCGACGGCGGTCCAGACAAGGGGATCTCCGCCAAGCTGCTTCAGACTGTAGGCGATGTTTGCGGCGCAGCCGCCGTAGGTGCGCCTCATGGAGTCCGCCTGAAGCGTGACGTTGAGTCGGTCGAGCGCCTCTGCCCTGAGCGTGTCGGCAAAGCGTCCCTCGTGCGTGAAGACCGTGTCGTAGGCGATGGAGCCGGAAATGATGACGGACATGGGTTTGCAAAAAGGCAAAAGGCGCTCCGCCGTACGGCGGAGCGCCTTGGTCTGAAGGTTATTGAAGGGCGGAGACGGCCTTCACGACGGCGCTTGACGCATCGTAGGGAAGCGGCGTCGTGACCGTCAGGCGGACGGCAACGTCGGCACCCGGCGCAACGGCGTCGCGGCCGCCGAAGCCGTAGTCGGCAGGCTCGAGCACCCGTTGAGCGAGTGTTTCGCCTGCGGCGTCAAGCAGCTTCATCTCCAGAATCGGCAGTGCCTGAGGCAGTTCCGAGGTGTTGGAGAGGCGGGCCGTCACGACGGGCAGGCGGCGGGCGACTTCACGGTCGGCGTCGTCGGCCGTCTCGAGCGGACGCTCGATCTCTGCGGTCACCTTGAAGGCGGCCGCGTTCTGCCAGACGAAGCCGGGGCACGGTGCCTTCATGCAGACCTCTTCATAGACGGGGCGCAGCTGCGGCATCGTGCCGAGTACGGTCTTGTGGCCGAGAAGAAGGCCGGCGGCGGACAGAACGACGAGGGCAAGAAGCGTGACGAGCGTCCAGAGCACGCCATGGGACCGTTCGGCGGACTCGGGCGCACGGGGTGCGGGCTCGGCGGCCGGAGGGGCCTCGGGAGCTTCGGTCCTTGCGTCGAAGTCCGTGAGCGAATCGGCGATGCGGCTCATGACGGCCTCGCCCTCGCGAGCCTCCTCCTGCATGACGGCCTGACGGCGGGCGGCCTGCTGAAGACGGGCGTCGAGCTTTTCGTCTGGCACGCTGAGGCTTTCCGTCTTGTCGGCGGAAAAGCATGCCTGACATTCCGTGCAGTGGAGCATGTCGGCGGCGAAGTCGTCCTTGACTCGCCACAGGGCCCCGCAGGCGGGACAGCGAAGAACTTTGGCCATGGAGAAGTCTCCCAGATGCAGTCTTGACGTTTACGCGCAGCGTCCGGCGATGCAGACCCAGTCCTCTTCCTGACGCCAGACGGAGAGCTTGACGGCAGGGTCGATGGCCTGATAGGCGGCGATCACTTCTTCGGCCTGCTTGGCAAGCACGCCGGAGAGCACGAGCGCGCCGCCCTGCTTCACGCGGCCGAGCAGAGCGGGGGCGAGAAGCTTGAGCGGATTGGCGAGGATGTTGGCGACGACGATGTCGTAGGTGCCTTCGGGCATGTCGTCGGGAAGGTAGAACTTGGCTTCCACGTGGTTCATGAGCGCGTTGTCGCCTGCGGCCTCGACGGCCTGCGGGTCGATGTCCGTGCCGGCGACCTCGGCCGCGCCGACGAGTTTGGCGGCAATGGCGAGGATGCCCGTGCCGCAGCCGTAGTCGAGGACACGGTCCGTCGCTTTAACGTTGGCGTCAAGCCACTGCAGGCAGAGGTGGGTGGTCGGATGGGAGCCGGTGCCGAAGGCGACGCCCGGATCGAGGCGCACGTTGATGGCGTCCTCGTTGGGAAGGTCGTGCCAGGTCGGCACAATCCAGAGACGGTCGGAGACCTGAGTCGGCTGGAACTGCGCCTGCGTGATGCGGACCCAGTCGGCGTCCTCGATCTCCTCGGTGCCGAGAAGCTCGGGCTTCTCGCACTTGAGGGCCTTGACGGCGATGGCAAGCGACGTCTCGAGGTCGAAGTCGTCGTCGGCAAGAATGGAGACGATGGAGCGCGGCCAGGCGCAGTTGTCGGGCTCGAGTCCCGGTTCGCCGTAGAGCGGCTTTTCGTCGGTCGATTCGGCGTCGGCGTCCTCGATGGTGGCGGAGAGCGCGCCCGCGTCCATCAGCATGTCGGAAAGCGCTTCGGCGCTGCGTTCGTCGGCAAGAATCTTAATCTGGCGCATAAATCCTCAACGGAGAAAAAGAATGCGGGAGTCAGGTCAACTCCCGCAGCTGAAAAAACTAGGTTACTTGTGGGCTTCCGCGCGGGACCGGAGCTTCTCTTCGAGATAGTGGATGCTCGTGCCGCCCTGAAAGAAGCGTTCGTCGGCGAGGAGTTCGCGATGAAGCTTTGTGTTGGTCTTGATGCCCTCGACGGCAAGTTCGGAGAGCGCGACGCGCATGCGCGCGATCGCCTGCTCGCGGGTATCGCCGTGGGCGATGATCTTGCCGATCATGCTGTCGTAGTAGGGCGGAACCGTGTAGCCGGAGAAGACGTGCGTGTCGATGCGGATGCCGGGGCCGCCGGGCAGGTGCCAGGCGGTGACGCGGCCGGGACTCGGCACGAAGGTGAACGGGTCCTCGGCGTTGATGCGGCACTCGATGGCGTGGCCGCGCATCGTGATGTCGCGCTGGCGGACCGAGAGACGCTCGCCTGCGGCGATGCGGATCTGTTCGCGCACGATGTCGACGCCCGTGATCATTTCGGTGACGGGGTGTTCGACCTGAACGCGCGTGTTCATCTCGATGAAGTAGAACTCGCCGTTTTCATAGAGGAACTCGAACGTGCCGGCACCGCGGTAGCCGATGCGGCGGCAGGCCTCCACGCAACGGTTGCCGAGGCGGTCGATGAGCTTGCGGGGAATGCCGAAGGCGGGAGCCTCTTCAAGCACCTTCTGGTTGCGGCGCTGCATGGAGCAGTCGCGCTCGCCGAGATAGACGGCGTTCTGGAAGTTGTCGGAGAGAACCTGAATTTCGATGTGGCGCGGGTTCTCGAGGAACTTCTCCATGTAGACGGTAGGGTTCCCGAAGGCGACGCGGGCCTCTTCGCGGGTCATGTTGACCGAGGTGATCAGCGCGGCCTCCGTGCGCACGACGCGCATGCCGCGGCCACCGCCGCCGCCCGCCGCCTTGATGATGACCGGATAGCCGATCTGGCGGGCGATGCGGAGGATTTCCTGAGGATCGTCGGGGAGCGCACCGTCGGAGCCGGGAACGCAGGGGACGCCCGCTTCACGCATGGCCTGCTTGGCGCTCACCTTGTCGCCCATGAGGCGGATGCTTTCGGCGCGCGGGCCGATGAAGGTGAAGCCGGAGCGCTCGACTCGTTCTGCGAAGTCGGCGTTTTCGGAAAGGAAGCCGTAGCCTGGATGGATGGCCTCGGCGTCCGTGACCTCTGCGGCGGAAATGATGGCCGGGATGTTCAGGTAGGAGAGGTTCGACTGGGCGGGGCCGATGCAGACGCTTTCGTCGGCAAGGCGGACGTACTTGGCGTCCGCGTCGGCGGTCGAGTGCACGGCGACTGTCTTGATGCCCATCTCGCGGCAGGCGCGCTGGATGCGCAGGGCGATTTCGCCGCGGTTGGCGATCAGAATTTTTCCAAACATAGCGACGCGTGCGGATTATTCGATGATGAAGAGCGACTGGCCGAACTCGACGGGCTGGCCGTTTTCAACGCAGACTTCCTTGACCGTGCCGTCCATGTCGGCCTCGACTTCGTTGAGAAGCTTCATGGCTTCGATGATGCAGACGACCTGGCCCTTCTTGACCGTGTCGCCGACCTTGACGAAGGGATCGGCTCCGGGCGAGGGAGCGCGGTAGAAGGTGCCGACCATCGGGCTGGTGAGCGGCGTGCCGGTCTGCTGCGGCGCGGCGGGAGCGGGCGCGGGGGCGGCTTCCGGGGCGGGAACGGGCACGGGCATCGGCTGGGCGACGGTGACGGGCTGATGGACTTGAACGGGGGCTGCGCCGTTGCGGTTGACGATTCGGACCCGGTCTTCGCCTTCGGTGATTTCGAGTTCGGCAACGCCGCTTTCGCTCACGAGGTCGATCAGTGTCTTGAGTTTGCGCAGATCCATGATGGTTTAGGCCTTGTTATTTGAAGGAGATCCGGGACGGACGCCGAATGGGGACGGGCGTTCTGCCGCAGCCTCCGTTTTGTATGGAGTTGATGGTTGTGGGCTTGTGCTTAAGAGGCGCGCATCGTACTACTTCTCCGAAAAAGCGCCAACTTGTTCGCAATTGTCGCTACTTTAGCTCAAAAAGTA
>ENA-UEQS01001025-UEQS01001025.1-human-gut-metagenome-genome-assembly--contig:-NODE-1025-length-19084-cov-13.345820_pt1 | contig 19084 bp, 16 predicted proteins | sample MGYA00242953_ERZ507953 | MGnify/ENA primary metagenome ERZ507953 (study PRJEB26167, sample SAMN06115474) | human gut metagenome | host: Homo sapiens | place: China:Jiangsu | collected 2016-07-06...
TACCTTTCGAGAAGACTACAGTAAAAAGGTAAAAAATGCAGCCAGAAACTTCTCGGTGGCAACAAAGATGGCGCTTATCATGCTTAAGAATGAGAAAACAACAAAAGGAAGTATGAATCTGAAAAGACTAAAAGCAGGATGGGATGAAAAATATTTATCACAACTTTTACAGGAAAATAATTTTTAATGCGTCTGCCCTGTAGCGTGGAACGAATGGAATGTCGCTTTAATAATCTGAAAAGAGCGCCAATCTAGAATAAGACTACAAAGTATTCATCTATGAAATAGTACTGCTAATGACACAAACGGGCATAAAAAAAGAGCGAATCCTTCCGCTCTACCTTAAAGAATCCCCATAAAACGGGATTCTTCTTTTTTTCATCTTTCATTTACTTGTTACCCAAAAACTACTCTTTTTACTTAATACCTAATAAAACAATCTTTTTTCCTGAAAAACAATCTTAAAATGCTAATACCTAAAATTTATAAACTAATACCTTCTAATTTTCACCTTTTAATTTTACTCTTTCTAATACCTAAAAATATAAGTAGTTTCACAACTACACTGCAAAGGTATAGCTGTTTTGTAAAATGACAAGAGCCATTTTATTAAAAAATATATTCAGACTTGTTTTTTTGACTTATATCAAGAGATCAGATAAAAAGACAGGCTAATTGGCACATTGAACCTCACTGCTTATACTATTTTCTTTAATTCTTCCTTAGCAAACCCTAGTTTCTTCAAAATTCCGATAATTTTCGAAGTAGCAAAAAGAAAGCATGCGAGAACATATAGAGGCAAAATTCTTACTTTTTAGTAGAGAGTAAACCACTAAATCAACAAGAACAACTTTATTTTTTGAACAAACTGTATGTTCATAACCCGAAATCACGGCGTTTTTTTCAATCCGCCCGTCCCCCTCCCCGATTTTTCGGAAGCAAAAACAGCTTGAGGATACAACTCTCACAACTTTTCTGTAACTTTGCAGCGTTAGATAATAAATAAAACAGGAATGGATTTTAAGTACGACGTAATTGTAATCGGTGCCGGACATGCCGGTTGCGAAGCGGCAGCCGCTGCCGCCAATTTAGGTTCAAAGACTTGCCTCATCACCATGGACATGAACAAGATCGGGCAAATGAGCTGTAATCCGGCAGTAGGAGGAATCGCCAAAGGACAAATTGTACGCGAAATAGATGCATTGGGTGGACAGATGGGATTGGTTACGGACGAGACGGCCATCCAATTCCGAATCTTGAACCGTTCAAAAGGTCCTGCCATGTGGAGTCCGCGAGCGCAATGCGATCGTGCCAAATTTATCTGGTCTTGGCGGGAGAGACTGGAAAATACACCCAATCTCCATATCTGGCAGGATACCGTCTGCGAACTTTTGGTAGAAAACGGAGAAGTGACCGGCCTGGTCACAGTTTGGGGGGTTACCTTCAAGGCAAAATGCATTGTACTGACCGCAGGAACTTTCCTCAACGGGCTTATGCATATCGGACGTCATAAGTTGCCGGGAGGAAGAATGGCCGAGCCGGCTTCTTACCAGCTGACTGAATCCATCGCCCGTCACGGAATCACATACGGCAGAATGAAAACGGGAACTCCGGTACGAATAGATGCACGTAGCGTCCACTTTGACCGGATGGAAACACAAGACGGAGAATGTGACTTCCATAAATTTTCATTTATGAACACAAGTGTGCGGCATTTAAAACAACTGCAATGCTGGACTTGCTATACAAACGAGGAGGTACACCGTATCCTACGTGAAGGTCTGCCGGATTCCCCTCTATTCAACGGGCAGATTCAAAGTATCGGCCCGCGCTATTGCCCGAGTATCGAAACCAAGATCGTTACTTTCCCTGACAAGAGCCAGCATCAGCTATTTCTGGAACCGGAAGGCGAGACGACTCAGGAGTTGTACTTGAACGGCTTCTCTTCTTCACTTCCGATGGACATACAGATTGCAGCACTAAAACAAATTCCGGCATTCAAAGATTTGGTGATCTACCGTCCGGGATATGCCATCGAATATGACTACTTCGACCCGACACAATTGAAACATACGTTGGAATCGAAGATTATCAAAAATTTATTCTTTGCCGGACAGGTGAATGGTACTACCGGATATGAAGAAGCCGGAGGACAAGGATTAATAGCCGGAATCAACGCACATATCAATTGTCATGGTGGCGAAGCATTCACATTAGCACGTGACGAAGCATATATAGGCGTATTGATCGATGATCTGGTAACTAAAGGTGTAGATGAGCCCTATCGAATGTTCACCTCGAGGGCTGAATACCGTATCTTGCTCCGAATGGATGACGCAGATATGCGACTCACCGAAAGAGCCTATCAGCTTGGCCTGGCCAAAGAAGATCGTTATCAATTAATGAAAAGCAAAAAGGAAGCAGTGGAGAAAATCGTTTCCTTCGCACAAAACTATTCGATGAAACCTGCATTAATCAATGATGCACTCGAAAAGATAGGAACCACTCCCCTGCGTCAAGGATGCAAGTTGATAGAAATACTGAATCGTCCGCAAGTGACGATTGAAAACATATCAGAGCATATTCCGGCATTCCAACGGGAATTGGAAAAAGCGACAAGTTCCGATGAGGGCCGAAAAGAAGAAATTATCGAAGCTGCTGAAATCTTAATCAAGTATCAAGGATACATTGACAGAGAACGGATGATAGCAGAAAAACTGGCACGATTGGAAAGTATAAAAATTAAAGGGAAGTTTGATTATGCTTCCATTCAGTCGCTATCTACCGAAGCCCGCCAAAAGCTGGTAAAGATAGATCCGGAAACAATTGCCCAAGCAAGCAGAATACCGGGAGTATCTCCAAGCGACATCAATGTATTACTGGTGCTTTCGGGACGATGATAATGCGCAACGTTTCACGTGAAACAAAACATTTAAAGAAACGATATAAATCAATGATTATGAGCAAAGAAACGCTAATCAAAAGTATTCGGGAAATACCAGATTTCCCCATTCCCGGAATCTTGTTTTATGATGTTACGACATTATTCAAAGACCCGTGGTGTTTGCAGGAATTGTCGGATGTCATGTTCGATATGTATAAGGACAAAGGTATCACAAAAGTTATAGGCATAGAATCAAGAGGTTTCATCATGGGGCCTATTTTAGCAACCCGCCTGAATGCCGGCTTTGTTCCTATCCGCAAACCAGGCAAGCTTCCGGCCGAAACACTTGAGGCAAGTTATGACAAGGAATACGGAAAAGATACCGTGCAGATTCATAAAGATGCGCTGGACGAGAACGATGTAGTTCTGATACACGATGACCTGCTGGCAACAGGAGGAACAATGAAAGCAGCTTGTGAACTTGTGAAAATGCTAAAGCCTAAAAAAGTATATGTAAACTTCATCATCGAGTTGAAAGACCTGAACGGGAAAGCCGTATTCGGCGATGATGTAGAGGTAGAATCCGTACTGACGCTATAATACTCCGCGTCCTCTGTGTGATAAAACCCAAAGAATGAGAATAAGTATACGTATGGAAGCGAAGTTCAATGAATATCTGAAAGGAATCGTAGCCAATCTACCCGAAAAGCCGGGTATTTATCAATACCTGAATTCGGAAGGAACGATTATATACGTTGGAAAGGCTAAAAATTTAAAGAAAAGGGTCTACTCCTATTTCAGTAAAGAACACGAACCCGGAAAGACACGGGTGTTGGTCAGCAAAATCGTGGATATTCGCTACATTGTAGTCAACACGGAAGAGGACGCTCTCCTTCTGGAAAATAATCTGATAAAGAAATACAAACCCCGTTACAACGTTTTATTGAAGGATGACAAGACTTATCCTTCTATTTGCGTACAAAACGAATATTTTCCCCGAGTTTTCAAAACGAGAAAGATAATAAGAAACGGTTCTTCCTATTATGGTCCGTATAGCCACATCCCCTCGATGTATGCGGTATTGGACTTAATAAAGCATCTATATCCTTTGCGGACTTGCAATTTAAACTTAAGCCCGGAGAACATTCGGGCAGGTAAATTCAATGTCTGCCTGGAATATCATATCAAGAAATGCGCCGGGCCATGCATCGGGCTGCAATCACAGGAAGACTACCTCAAGAATATCGATGAGATCAAAGAGATTCTCAAGGGAAATACGCAAGAAGTAAGCCGTATGCTGTTGGAGAAAATGCAGACATTGGCAGGTGAGATGAAGTTTGAGGAGGCACAGAAAATAAAAGAGAAGTATCTTTTAATAGAAAACTATCGTTCGAAGTCGGAGGTGGTCAGCTCTGTCCTTCATAATATAGATGTCTTTTCTATCGAAGAAGATGAAACCAATTCGGCCTTTATCAATTACCTCCATATCACCAACGGAGCTATCAACCAGGCTTTCACTTTCGAATATAAGAAGAAGCTGAATGAATCAAAAGAAGAGCTTCTGACGCTGGGCATTATCGAGATGCGAGAGCGTTACAAAAGTCAGTCAAGAGAGGTTATCGTTCCTTTTGAGCTTGATATGGAGCTGAATAATGTAGTTTTCACCGTTCCCCAACGGGGAGATAAGAAGAAGCTATTGGAACTTTCCATCTTAAACGTGAAGCAATACAAGGCCGACCGCCTGAAGCAGGCGGAAAAGCTGAATCCGGAGCAGAGGAGCATGCGTTTGATGAAAGAGATACAACAAGAATTGCATTTGGAAAGGCCTCCATTGCAGATTGAATGTTTCGATAACTCGAACATACAAGGTTCTGACGCAGTGGCAGCCTGCGTCGTATTTAAAAAAGCCAAACCATCGAAAAAGGATTACCGGAAATATAATATAAAGACCGTCGTAGGCCCGGATGACTACGCTTCGATGAAAGAAGTCGTCAGAAGGCGTTATCAGCGCGCTATTGAAGAAAACGCTCCTTTACCCGACCTGATTATCACTGATGGTGGAAAAGGACAAATGGAGGTCGTCAGAGAAGTTATTGAGGATGAGTTGCACCTCAATATTCCTATTGCCGGACTGGCAAAAGACAACCGCCACCGTACATCGGAACTCCTATTCGGCTTTCCACCGCAAACAATCGGTATCAAGCAGCATAGCCCACTCTTCCGCATACTGACACAGATTCAGGATGAAGTACACCGCTTTGCAATCAGTTTCCATCGCGATAAACGCAGCAAACGGCAAGTGGCATCTGCACTGGATACCATCAAAGGGATTGGAGAAAAGACCAAAACGGCTCTTCTAAAAGAGTTCAAGAGCGTAAAACGAATCAAAGAGGCCTCATTAGAGGATATTGCTGCCGTTGTCGGAGAAGCCAAAGCAAAAATAGTCAAAGAAGGATTATAATATTTTCTTCCCAATACACCGTTTTCTCTTCTTAATTTTGTAAATTTGCCTTTCATAATCATGAAATAAAAGAAGAGTAATGCGAATTGTTATACAACGGGTAAGCCATGCATCAGTCACTATTGACGGAAACTGCAAGTCTGCCATCGGAAAAGGAATGCTGATTTTAGTCGGTATCGAGGAAGCCGACGGTCAGGAGGACATTGACTGGCTCTGCAAAAAGATAGTAAATCTACGTATTTTCGACGATGAAAATGGAGTAATGAATAAGTCTATTCTGGAAGACGGAGGCGAGATTCTGGTCGTCAGCCAGTTCACTCTGCACGCTTCCACCAAGAAAGGGAACCGCCCCTCCTACATCAAAGCCGCAAAGCCGGATGTATCCATTCCGCTTTACGAGCAGTTCTGCAAAGATCTGAGTAGCGCACTGGGCAAGGCAATCGGTACAGGTACTTTCGGGGCGGATATGAAAGTCGAACTTTTAAACGACGGCCCTGTTACTATATGTATAGATACCAAGAACAAAGAATAACAGACTGACTAACCATCAGTAACAACCCTATTAATCACAATTATTAACCCCTAAGCACTAAAGAAATGACTCTGGAAGAAGCTCAAAAACAAGTAGACCAATGGGTGAAGACATACGGTGTCCGCTACTTTAGCGAGTTGACCAACATGGCAGTTCTGACCGAAGAAGTCGGAGAACTGGCACGGGTTATGGCTCGAAAATATGGCGACCAATCCTTCAAAGAGGGAGAAAAAGACAACCTTGATGAAGAAATAGCAGACGTATTATGGGTGCTTCTCTGCATTGCCAACCAGACGGGTGTAGACATCACCGATGCGTTACAAAAGAGTATAGACAAGAAAACGAAACGAGATAATAAAAGACATATCAACAACCCAAAACTGAAAGATCATGGAAGAGAATAACTCACAGCCTAGCAAGTATGATGCCGCACTGGCAAAGTATAACACCAATCTGAACGATGCGGACATCCAAGCTCGCGTAGCCGAACTGATCAAGAAGAAAGTTCCGGAAAACAATACGGAAGACGTTAAGAAGTTCCTGTTCAACTGTATCGACCTGACTACCCTGAACAGCACAGATAGCGATGAAAGCGTAATGCATTTCACCGAAAAAGTCAATCAGTTTGACGATGAATACCCTGATCTGAAGAATGTAGCGGCAATCTGCGTATATCCTAATTTTGCCGCTATCGTCAAGAATACGTTGGAGGTAGACGGAGTCAATATCGCCTGTGTATCAGGAGGTTTCCCTTCATCTCAGACTTTCATCGAAGTAAAAGTTGCAGAAACTGCATTGGCAATCACAGACGGCGCCGATGAAATAGACATCGTAATCTCCATAGGCAAGTTCTTGAGCGGAGACTACGAAGGAATGTGCGAAGAAATAGTGGAGTTGAAAGAAGTATGCAAAGAACATCATCTGAAAGTAATCCTCGAAACAGGAGCCTTGAAGAGTGCTTCCAACATCAAAAAAGCCTCTATCCTATCCATGTATTCGGGTGCGGATTTCATCAAAACGTCCACCGGCAAGCAACAGCCTGCCGCCACTCCGGAAGCTGCGTATGTGATGTGTGAAGCCATCAAGGAATACTATCAGAAAACAGGAAATAAAGTCGGATTCAAACCGGCAGGAGGCATCAATACGGTCAACGATGCAGTTGTTTATTACACCATCGTCAAGGAAGTACTGGGCGAGGAATGGCTCAACAACCAGCTGTTCCGCTTGGGTACCAGCCGTCTGGCCAATCTCCTCCTTTCGGATATCAAAGGCGAAGAAATCAAATTCTTCTAAACCCCAAGGGCTACACATTAGCAATCAAATATGCCCTGCCGCGCTAGCTCCCGTCTTTACGGAAGCCGACGCGGCATTTTTTATATTAAGAAAAACTAAAGTTCGTTATCCTACAATTCGGAAAATTCGTTATCTTTGTAAACGATTTAGCGATGAAAATATAGCTAATCAGTTATATTAGAGAACGTTTCATTTATTACCAACTTCCTGAAATTCGGCAAAATTCAAAGTTATGAAGGTAATAAGCAAACGGGTCTCACGCACCTTCATGTATATACTTTTGTTATATATCGAATGGAGCGTGGGACTGTTGCTTGTATACTCATAACGGCTTGCCGAAGCCTCAGGAAAATACATGGCAACAGTTCTCACGCTTTTCATGAACCTTTGGAGGTATTAGGATGGACGCATATACAAGAACCTTAAGATTCAATCACAACCCTCTGAACCTCATCCTCGGAGCAGAGAAAAAGAAGGGACTACGCATCGGTTATATGGACGCCGGACTGCAAGGCTTCTATCTCAACTCCATGGAGACCGGAATCCATCCGCAAAAGCTATCCAAACTGCTAACAGAGGAGTTTCACTGCACCGATAATGAGTCCGCCACCGGACTATTCCAGTTCCTTATCAACGAAGGCGACAGAGTCTCCTACCAGATTATGCTCCCCTATTTACTCTCTACAGAGAACATCAACGAGTTCGAAAACATCATTCAAAAGCGTTTTTTCGGAGTGGAACGCTTTATCCGTCAAGGAAAGAATCTATACAAATTTGTGAAATATACAGAGGAAAGAAGGGACCCTATTATATGGATAAATGACTTGGAAAAAGGCATTATCGGATGGGATATGGGACTGCTTGTGAGCCTGGCGCGCGCCTCCCAAGCATGTGGTCACATCACCAAAGAGAAAGCCTGGGACTACATAGAGCAAGCCGCCAAATTATGTTCTTTAGATCTTCACACAGCGGAAGAAATAGACAAGAGTTTCCTTTTAGGAAAAGCGATGAAATCGGAAAAGATAGAAGATTGGGACCGGTTATTATTGTGCTATTCACTTCTGGCAAAATACCGGAAGTAACTATTTTTCGCGGTCTACTACGTAATCCAGATAAGCCCGGAGAGCTGCACAGATATCGGAATCCGGCAAAGAAGCCAATAGATTGAAGGCTTTTTGCTTATAGACATTCATAGTCTGAACCGCATATTCAATACCTCCGTTTTCTTTAATAAACGAAATCAAATGAGCTATTTCATCGAGAGTAGCCGTACCCTCCTTTACTTTGATTGCAATTTCTTGCGCTTCCTCGTTTTTCGTCGTATTCAGCACATACAAAGCGGGTAATGTCAGTTTACCTTCAAGCATATCATTACCCGTAGGTTTACCAATTTCCTTATTATCAAAGTAATCGAAAATATCATCTTTTATCTGGAAACAGATACCAATATATTCGCCCAGCAAACGGGCAAGTTCAGCTTCCCCCTCACCCACACCTACCGAGAAAGCGGCAGCCTTTGTGCAGGCAGCAAAAAGAGCAGCAGTTTTCTTGCGGATTACATCAAAATAGACTTCCTCGGAAAAACTGTGATTACTTACATTTGAAAGCTGAAGCAACTCACCGTCAGCAAGATCCTGTCCAAGAGTGGACACCAGCTGAATAATACGATGACTGTTTGTCAGTTCGGCGTGTACGAGGCTGGTTGCCAATAAATAGTCACCCGTCAGCACCGCTACTTTATTATTAAAGATAGCATTTACCGAGAGCTGTCCACGACGTTCGGAACTTTCATCCACTACGTCATCATGTACCAGGCTGGCCGTATGAAGGAGTTCCAGTGAAACAGCCGCATGAAGAGTGGAAGGACATATAGCTCCATAAAGACGTGCCACGAGTAAAACAAGAATAGGCCGCATCATCTTACCATTCCTCTGCCGTATGTGAGATACGACGCTATCGAGCAATGCATTTGAACTGGAGAGAGAACTATCAAAAAGTTCTTTGAAGTCGCCCAGTTCCGCTTCAATCGGAGTTCTGATAAGTGAGATACTGTCCATTTATTACACAATTTGAGCACAAAAGTAATAATAAAACGCTTAATACCGTATTTTTTTGTACTTTTACCATGAAAAATTAATTAAATCTATGGATTCAGGTAATAAATTATTTCTTTTAGACGCTTATGCATTGATATATCGGGCGTATTACGCCTTTATTAAGAACCCAAGAATCAATTCCAAAGGATTCAACACTTCAGCCATACTGGGTTTTGTGAACACCCTCGAAGAAGTACTGAAAAAAGAGAATCCCACTCATATAGGAGTAGCCTTCGACCCCGCAGGTCCCACCTTCCGCCACGAGGCTTTTGAACAATATAAAGCACAACGCGAAGAAACTCCGGAAGCAATTCGTCTTTCCGTACCTATTATAAAGGATATTATACGCGCCTACCGCATCCCCATTCTGGAAGTGGCAGGCTACGAAGCCGATGATGTGATAGGTACGCTCGCTACCGAAGCCGGTCGCCAGGGTATCACTACCTATATGATGACTCCCGACAAAGATTACGGGCAGCTGGTAAGTGACAAAGTATTTATGTATCGCCCCAAACACACAGGAGGTTTCGAAGTGATGGGCGTGGAGGAAGTGAAAGCCAAGTTTGACATTCAGTCTCCGGCACAGGTGATCGATATGCTCGGACTGATGGGCGACTCTTCAGATAACATTCCCGGATGTCCGGGAGTAGGAGAAAAGACTGCTCAAAAACTGGTCTCCGAATTCGGAAGCATCGAGAACCTATTGGAACATACCGACCAACTGAAAGGAGCATTGAAAACAAAAGTGGAAACCAATCGGGAAATGATTACGTTCTCGAAATTTCTCGCCACCATTAAAATCGATGTCCCTATCCAACTTGAGATGGATGCTCTTGTCCGCGAAGAAGCAGACGAGAATTCACTCCGCAGCATTTTCGAGGAATTGGAATTTAGAACACTCATCGACCGAGTGCTCAAAAAAGATATTTCCGGAAACGGAATAACCTCTGCCACCGGAAGCAAAGTTGCTACTGGAAAAAGTGCCCCCTCTCCTCTTCCACTTTTTCCCGAAGAAGGAGGCGGAATGCAAGGCGATTTATTTGCGAATTTCACGCCCGATGAACCGGGTGAAGCAAAAAAATCGAACCTAGAGACGTTAGAATCGCTCACTTACAACTATCAACTCATTGATACAGAAGAGAAAAGGCGGAAAATTATTCAAAAGTTACTTACATCGAAAATTCTCTCGTTAGATACGGAAACCACCGGAACCGAACCAATGGATGCCGAATTAGTCGGAATGAGCTTTTCGATTGCAGAGAATGAAGCTTTTTATGTTCCCGTACCATCGGACCAAGACGAAGCGTTAAAAATCGTAAATGAGTTCCGTCCGGTCTTCGAAAATGAGAATTCGTTAAAAGTCGGACAAAATATCAAGTACGACATGATTGTTCTTCAAAATTATGGCGCAACAGTAAAAGGTCCACTTTTCGATACGATGATCGCTCATTATGTTCTTCAACCGGAACTTCGTCATGGCATGGATTATCTTGCGGAAATTTACCTGCACTATCAGACTATCCACATTGACGAACTGATAGGTCCCAAAGGAAAGAATCAGAAGAACATGCGCGATCTCGACCCGAAAGATGTATATCTATATGCCTGCGAAGATGCAGACGTAACTCTGAAACTGAAAAATGTATTGGAGAAAGAACTGAAAGAAAATGACGCAGAACGTTTGTTCTATGATATAGAAATGCCGCTAGTTCCCGTATTGGTTAATATAGAACGGAACGGGGTATTGCTGGATACGGAAGCATTGAAGCAGTCGTCCGCCCATTTCACCGCCCAGATGGAGCAAATCGAAAAAGAGATTTACGAATTGGCCGGTGAGACTTTCAATATCGCTTCGCCCAAACAAGTCGGTGAGGTACTGTTTGACAAACTGAAAATCGTAGAGAAGGCAAAAAAGACTAAGACCGGCCAGTACGTCACCTCAGAAGAAGTGCTCGAAAGCCTCCGGCACAAACATCCGGTAGTAGAAAAGATTCTGGAACATCGCGGACTGAAAAAGCTATTGGGCACGTATATCGACGCACTCCCTCAGCTTATCAATCCACGTACAGGAAGGGTGCACACCTCTTTCAACCAGACTGTAACCGCTACGGGACGCCTTAGTTCAAGCAATCCGAACTTACAAAATATCCCTATCCGCGACGAGAATGGAAAAGAAATCCGCAAGGCTTTCATCCCCGATGAAGGCTGCCTCTTCTTCTCTGCCGACTATTCGCAAATTGAATTGCGCATCATGGCACACCTTAGCGAGGATAAGAATATGATTGATGCTTTCCTTAGCAATCACGATATTCATGCGGCCACTGCTGCCAAAGTTTATAAGATCGACCTGAAAGACGTAGGTTCCGACATGCGCCGTAAAGCCAAGACTGCCAATTTCGGTATCATCTATGGCATATCCGTATTTGGTCTTGCCGAACGAATGAATGTAGATCGTAAAGAAGCCAAAGAGTTAATCGACGGTTACTTTGAAACTTATCCGGGAGTGAAAGCATATATGGATAAAAGCATTCAGGTGGCCCAGGAAAAAGGCTATGTGGAAACAATCTTCCATCGGAAGCGCTTCTTACCGGACATCAATTCGCGGAATGCCGTTGTACGCGGATATGCGGAACGAAATGCCATCAACGCCCCTATCCAGGGAAGTGCGGCAGATATTATAAAAGTAGCAATGGCACGTATCTATCAACGGTTCCAGACCGAAGGAATACAAGCCAAAATGATCCTGCAAGTACATGACGAATTAAATTTCAGCGTTCCTGTCAATGAAAAAGAGCGTGTAGAAGAAATCGTCATCGAAGAAATGGAGAAAGCATACCGCATGCACGTCCCCTTGAAAGCAGATTGCGGATGGGGCAGAAACTGGCTTGAGGCACATTAAACCATCAAGTGAATAAAGACTACCTCAATAAGGAATTGCTATCTTTTAGACACTAATTACACAAGGAGACTCCACCTTATCAGGGACCTCCGCTTACAAAATGGAGGCAAGTCTGGGTAATAACATTATTTAACTCTGTATCCAGAAAGCTAGAAAAAAGATTCCTTTTTCGACGAAGTGATTCATTCTATATCCGGCAGATTGACTGCCGGATATTTTTTTGTCACCAATATTGGCAAAAAGCTAGTTATCACCCACCTCCACTCTTGACATTTTGACAATCTTTTATCTTCTTAAATGCATAAATACCAAATTAATATGTAGATTTGCAGCATAAAACCAATGTATTTGGTAGACAAATGAAAGTATAACCCAAAAACTTAAATAGCCATGAAAGCAAAAGTATCTTTAAAAATGTTCGTTTTATCTGCAGCTCTTCTTGTTGTATCGCTTGCTACTTCTGCACGTAGCTACGACAATCAATTGATTTATAATCCAATCGAAGAGAATGGCATGACAGTGGGACAAACCGTTTACAAAATGGACGGAAATACACTTGCCAACTACATGAAGTACAACTACAAGTACGATGACAACAAACGTATGATTGAAAGCGAGGCCTTGAAATGGAACAATAGCAAAGACGCATGGGAAAAAGACCTACGCATCAATTACACTTATGAAGGCAAGACCGTTACTACGAATTATTATAAATGGAACGCTAAAAAACAAGCCTACGTACTGGTACCCGAAATGACCGTTACGATGGATAATACAAATATGTAACATAAACTCTCTCTCATTCTAATATTCTAACAAAAAAGATACGCCGCTTCTGCTGAAGAAGTGGCGTATTGCAATTTATAAGGTCTACATTACAAAACAAAGAAACGCTCTTGCAGTTCTTTCAGATAACTTCGAGAAATCATCAGATCGTTTTTATCGTGAAAAGGTGGATAGAGTTGACAACACTTACCATCAATCATTGCCAAATAATTAACATTTACAATAGCCGATTGGCTAATCTGCACAAAAGCTTGTGAATAACTGATAATATCTTCTGCTTTTGTATTCCGCTTCAAATTCAGGCGAGTCTGATTGAACAAGACTACCTGCCATTGACGTTTGTCTTTCAGATACTCAAAAAAGCCGATTTCTTCCAGGCGTAAAAGCTTGAAACCCGTCACTGTGCTAATCATAAACATGCCTTGTTGTGGCATTAATGCACTGATAGAAGAGGCAAAAGAAGGCAAAAGAGGAAGCGAAGCAGAGGTCATCGCCTTCCGGTAACGCTCCATAATCACTTTCAGGTCTTCCGCCTCAAAAGGCTTTAACAGGAAGTCGAAAGCCGACTCACGCAATGCCTGAAGCAAGTATTTATCATAAGAGGTGTAAAACACCACCTTCATATCCCACAAAATATCCTCTCTAATTTCACTTAGCAGGTTAAGCCCCAATGTATCCGGAAGCTCCACATCGAGAAACAATAAATCCGGATGCAACTCCATAATCATCTTTTTACCCTTTGCACCATTCCCTGCAATTCCTTTTACTTCAAATTCACGATAGGGCTCTAACTCGCGGCGCAAAGCATCAATCGCTGTACGTTCATCGTCAACGATGACTACCTTATACTTTTCTTCTGTCTCCATCATAAATCATAAGAAAAACGAAACGGGATATATACCGACACTTCCGTACCTGTTTGTCCATCGCTTCTGTTGGTTATATTAAAACGTATTTTATCACTCTTGTTCTTTGTATTCAGTAATTGAATGGTCTGATACAACACTTTCAATCCTGTACCAGTACCCCGTGTGGCGGAAACTACCTGCGGGAGATACCCGCGTCCGTTGTCGGTAACCGTTATACGAATCCCATTTGTTTCACGGGAAACATATACCATTAGCTCCTTTTTTCCGTCCTTTCCCGCCAGTCCATGTTTAATAGCATTCTCCACCGGAATTTGCACAATCATAGATGGAATCATGATGCGGGTTGCATCTAATCCGTCCTCCACTGTGACTGTCGCAACAAAATCTTCCCCCACACGCCCGCGCTCCAATTCGATGTATGTACGCACGAAATCCAGTTCATCTTGCAAGGACACACTCAACTTCTCGGTCAGTTCGAGGCTCCGGCGAAGATACTTCACCAGCTCCATCAGATTATGTTTCACCTCTTCCGAGCCGTTAAACTGGTTGATTTCACGCCCCAATACATTAAAAGTGAAATGAGGAGAAATACGGCTCCGCAAGTTCTCCATGCGAACCCGGTTGATTTGCTGGAAGAAACGCTGACGAAGAAACTCCCTCTTTTTACGCATATACCAGACCACCACCACTACTCCCGCCACAAGCAGCACGCAGACAAGCACCCAGATAAATACGCTCAATTTGAGCACCCTCATCTCTCCTGCCTGTCGCTGAATCTGCATTTCTTTACGAAGCACGATTGTATCTTGCCGGTAGCGCATATCCAGTTCGGCAACACGCATCTGTACTCGTTCGCTACGAATGGAATCATCCAGATGACAATCGCGTTTCAGATACTCATAGGCATGGCGGTAATCACCAATCTGCTCAAAATAATGTTGTAGATACTGATTGCGTATAGTCAGCATATTAGCGTCAAGATGCCCGACAGGAGCAGTCCGGGCAATCATTGTTTTCGCTTGAGCTATATTTCCTTTCTTCAATGCCAGTTCAATCATCTGGGTTTCGATGTAATGTACGGCCGAGTTATGCTGTATATCGGAGAAGAATCGATAACTCTCGTCCAGACAGACCTGTGCGGAGTCCAGTTTGTCAGTCAGCAGGTACAATTCTCCCAGGTTTACTTTAATAAAATTCTGTTCAAACACCATCTGCGGATAAGAAGAGACAAGCACATTGGCCCTGCGCATATACTTCAAAGCTTCCTGATAGTCTTTCCGGTAATAATAATGATTACCGCGATTGTTGAGATAAGTCCATCGTTCGCTCACGTTCATCTCATCGAAATACTGTCCGGCCAATTCATAGTAATGATTGGATAAATCGAAATCCCGCAGTTCCATATAGGTTTGCCCTAATCCGTAGTAGACAGGGAATTTCGCGTGCTCGGACAAGTTTAGCGAATCACAGAGAAACAGGGCACGACGATAATACGAAGCAGTGTGTGCCAAGTCACTGCGATGCAGGTAGGCATCAGCAGTATTGATACAAATATCCGGGAGCAGGTGCAGTTTTTTTCCTTTCAGACGATATTCGTAAGCTTTCTTATAGTCGGTAATTGCAGAATCAGGGCGGTTCAGTTGCATCCACACGTTGCCTTCGATATTATAAACATCGGATAATACATCATTCCATTGTGGAGATTGGAGAGATTCAGAAGATTGGGAAGCATTGCGGGAAAATTCCTTTACCCGGCGGTTGTAATAGAGTATAGAATCAAAATCGGAAGAGACAAAGAATGTTTTCCCATAAAGGGCAAGCAGACGATAATAGACCTGGGAATCTTGCGCCTGTGTCAGTGCGTCAAGCACCTGTGAGCGGGAATAATGCACATTGGAAAACAAAGAATCCTGTACACGAACTTCCAGAGAATCAACCAACACCTGTTCGCACGAAGAATTATTGCGGTGTCTATCAGCATATCCGCAACTCAACAACATCAACAACCCCAACAGTCCAAATAGTTTCATAGCAGTCTTCCGATTCATCAGTCCCCTTATTCATGTCATGTTTTGAATGTGACAAAAATACATTATTTATCCTGAATCCCAGCGAATTTTATTATTTTTTTTAATACCTTTGTGCCCATATAAATATGAGTAACTGACCTAATGAGTCCACTGAACTTCACCCACATTTTGACACAGGCAGTCGATGAGCTATCGGAAAGCGAATCTTATAAAGGACTGTTTCATCAGCACAAAGATGGCGAACCACTGCCCTCTGCTAAAGTCTTGTATGAAATTATTGAGCTTTCACGCTCCATTCTCTTCCCCGGATATTACGGAAATTCTACTATTAACAGCCGGACAATTAATTATCACATCGGCGTCAACATTGAAAAATTGTTTGACTTACTTTGTGAGCAAATCCTGGCCGGATTGTGTTTTAGCACTTCCATAGAGGGGAAATGCAACGTCTGCTCCGACTCGAAACGGGAAGAGGCTGCACGTCTTGCTGCTAAATTCATCAGTAAGCTACCTGCCATGAGAAGAATACTGGCAACGGATGTGGAAGCCGCCTATAATGGCGATCCGGCTGCCGAAAGTTATGGAGAGGTAATTTTCTGCTATCCGGCCATTAAAGCGATCAGCAATTACCGTATCGCGCATGAACTGCTGGAACTGGGTGTTCCTTTAATTCCCCGTATCATCACGGAGATGGCGCATAGCGAAACGGGAATTGATATCCATCCGGCCGCAAAGATTGGCACTCACTTCACTATCGACCATGGTACGGGTGTTGTAATCGGTGCCACGAGTATCATCGGAAACAATATCAAACTATATCAGGGCGTCACACTGGGAGCCAAGAGTTTCCCGCTGGATGCCGACGGAAAACCAATCAAGGGAATCCCCCGCCATCCGATCCTGGAAGACAATGTGATTGTTTATTCCAACGCCACTATTTTGGGAAGAATCACCATCGGACGTGACGCAACCGTAGGCGGTAATATCTGGGTAACGGAGAATGTTCCTGCAGGAGCAAGAATCGTACAAACTAAAGCAAAAAAATAAAATCAAAAGAATCTATATGAGCGAACAATTCGAGATGATAGCCAAGACTTTCCAGGGACTGGAAGAGATACTTGCAGAAGAACTGACAGCATTAGGAGCCAACGACATTCAAATAGGACGCCGCATGGTTTCATTCACAGGAGATAAACGTATGATGTATAAGGCGAATTTTTGCCTTCGCACCGCCATCCGTATCCTGAAGCCAATTAAAAACTTTACAGCCAAAGATGCCGATGAGGTTTATAATCAAATACAGGCTATTCCATGGGAAGAATATCTCGATGTGAACAAGACGTTCGCTATCGATGCAGTAGTATTCAGCGATGAGTTCCGCCATTCGAAATTCGTTTCGTATAAGGTGAAAGATGCGATTGTGGATTATTTCCGTGATAAAACAGGAAAACGTCCGTCGGTACGTATCAACAATCCGGATGTACTTCTGAATATTCATATTGCACAGACTACCTGTACGTTGTCTTTGGACTCGTCTGGAGAATCACTTCACCGTCGCGGTTATCGCCAGGAAGCAGTAGAAGCCCCGTTAAATGAGGTATTGGCTGCCGGCATGATTCTAATGACCGGATGGCGCGGAGAATGTGATTTGATCGACCCGATGTGTGGTTCGGGTACTATCCCTGTTGAAGCGGCACTGATTGCTAAGAATATCGCTCCGGGAGTATTCCGTAAAGGGTTTGCTTTCGAAAAATGGGTGGATTTCGATGCGGATATGTTTGATGAGATTTACAATGACGACAGTCAGGAGCGTGAGTTTACTCATAAGATTTATGGGTATGACAACAATCCGAAAGCGAATGAGATTGCGACTCACAATATAAAAGCTGCCGGTGTATCGAAAGATATCGTGCTGAAATTGCAACCGTTCCAGCAGTTCGAACAGCCGAAAGAGAAATCAATCATCATCACCAATCCTCCTTATGGGGAACGTATCTCTACGAATGATTTGCTCGGTCTTTACCAGATGATCGGCGAACGTCTGAAACATGCATTTGTAGGAAACGAAGCATGGGTGCTTTCTTATCGGGAAGAGTGTTTCGACCAGATTGGCTTGAAGGCAAGCCAGAAGGTTCCTTTGTTCAATGGACCGTTGGAGTGTGAATTCCGCAAATATGAGATTTTTGACGGAAAATATAAAGAGTTCAAGAGCCAGGAAGAGGGCGAAGAGAAGAAAGAGGGTGAAGGAGAACAAGCTCCAAGATTCAGAGAAAGAAAAGAATTTAAGCCACGCCGCGAAGGTGAGTTCAAGCCGCGTCGGGACGGCGAATCCAGACCTCGCAGAGAGGGAGAATACAAGCCACGCAGAGAAGGTGGCGACTTCAAAGGTGGCGATGAAAGAGATAGAAAACCACGGGGAGAATTCCGCGGAGGAAGAGATTCAAGAGGACCAAGAGAATTTAGGGGAAACCGGGAGCCGAGGATTCCGAAGAAGGAAGAGGAATAAACAAGCATCAATAGTTTACAACAAGCTTAGATACAAATAAGGATTAACTTACTGATGTACAATATAAGGTGCCAAAATGGAACCTTAAGTTCAAACAACATTTTCGCCAATAAGCTATCTATGATAGTAACTAATTAGAGAAAAAAAATGAACGACATAGTTATCATAGAAAACAAGATTTATGAAATCAGAGGCCAAAAAGTTATGTTAGACTTTGATTTGGCGGAGATGTATGAGATTGAAACAAAAAATCTTAATAAAGCAGTTAAGAGAAACATAGAACGATTTCCTGATGATTTTATGTTTCAACTGACAAAAGAAGAATTATCCAACTTGAGGTTCCAGATTGGAACCTCAAGTTGGGGCGGTAACCGCTATCTACCTTTTGCTTTTACCGAACAAGGTGTCGCCATGCTTTCTGGAGTACTTCGAAGCCCTAAAGCCATCGAAGTCAACATCAACATCATGCGAGCCTTCGTCCACATGCGCCAATACCTGCTCTCCCATGCTCCAAAACAGGAATTGGAAGAATTGAGGAAAAGGATTGAATACTTGGAAGAGGACATATCCTCCGACAGAGAAAGCTACGAGAAGCAATTTGACGACCTATTCACCGCTTTCGCCAAATTGAGTGCTGCCATTCAAATAAAGCAGACTCCTTTGGACAGAGTAAAAATAGAAGGATTTAAAAACAAATAATAAAGAAAAGAGCAATGAGTAAAATTGGA
>ENA-UEQS01001026-UEQS01001026.1-human-gut-metagenome-genome-assembly--contig:-NODE-1026-length-19083-cov-6.729822_pt1 | contig 19083 bp, 13 predicted proteins | sample MGYA00242953_ERZ507953 | MGnify/ENA primary metagenome ERZ507953 (study PRJEB26167, sample SAMN06115474) | human gut metagenome | host: Homo sapiens | place: China:Jiangsu | collected 2016-07-06...
CAGCAGCAGGAGCTTGGGGGTAACGAGGGTGGCCATGAGCAGGGTCAGCGCCTGCCGCTGGCCGCCGGAAAGCAGACCCACCGGCTGCTTCATCCGGTCCTCAAGGCCCATATTCAGCAGGGCAAGTTTTTCCCGGAACAGCTCCTTATCCTTGCGGGAGATGCGGGAGAAGATAGCGTGGGGGGCGGTTCCTGCCCGAAGATAGGCCAGCGCAAGGTTTTCCTCAATGGTCATGGCACGGTTCAGACCTCTTGTATTTCGGTCCTCCGGAATATGGGAAAGACCGCTCTCCCTTACTTTTCTCGGACTCTGATTCGTAATATCCTTGCCACAAAGAAGGATCTTGCCTTTCTCTACCTTGCGAAGTCCGGTGATCGCCTCAACCAGCTCACTCTGTCCATTTCCATCGATACCTGCCACGCCGACAATCTCGCCGGTCTTGACATGCAGGGACATACCCCGGATCTTCGATGTCTCCTTCTGACTGGGAATCCACACGTCCTGAACCTCCAGAATCGTATCTCCCGCCTCAGAATAAGCCTTATCAATGTTTAAGAATACTTCACGTCCGATCATTCGGTTGGTCAGATCCAGCGGAGAGGTTTCCTCTTTATTAACAGTGCCCATATATTGTCCCTGACGCATCACAGAGATGCGGTCTGATATTGCCATAACCTCATTCAGCTTATGAGAAATAAAGACAAGGGATTTTCCATCCTGTTTCAGATTATTCAGGATTTCAAACAGACGTTCCGCCTCCTGAGGGGTCAGAACCGCTGTAGGCTCATCCAGAATGATGATATCAGCACCTCGCATCAATGTCTTGATAATCTCCACACGCTGCGCCTCGCCTACTGAAATCTGGCTTACCTTCTTATCCAGCTGCACGTCCATATGATAGTGTTAAATATACTTTTTAACTTCTTTTCTTGCCTTGTCAAAGTCAATTGTCAATCCCTTTTTCGGTTCAAATCCCAGAATAATATTCTCCAGAACCGTCAGCTCATTCACCAGCATAAATTCCTGATGGACCATGCCGACACCGTGCTCAATTGCAAGCTTCGGTGTGATGGTTCCCATCGGTTCACCTTTGACGATAATCTCGCCCTCGTCAATGGGATACATGCCGTACAGAAGCTTCATCATGGTGGATTTACCAGCTCCATTTTCACCAATCAGAGAATGAATCTCGCCCTTTTTCAGAGTAAATTCACCATGCTTTACCGCCTGAACCTGCCCGAAATTTTTGACAATTCCTTTCATCTCCACTACGTATTCGTTCATTCGATCACCCTCTCGTCCGGAAATGCCTGACGGCTCTTTCCAAGAAAAAACATTTTGTTGAAAATGAAGGGGAACCTGAAAGAATTCAGATCCCCCTTCGCCGCCAGGTTTCACTCGCTCCCGGCCTTGTCTTTATCAATTATGCCTGTGGGCCAAATCCTTCATAGTTTTCAACTACGATCTCGCCGGATTTGATCTTCTCGGCAAGCTCATCACACTTATCAACGATATCCTGCGGGAATTTGTCGCCCAGAGATTCTTTGATAACAGAGAAATCGGTCAGGCTGACACCGCCGTCCTTCAATGCCAGATATTTGGTTGTGCCGCCCTCAAAAGTTCCCTCTACTGCAGACTGGATAACCAGATAGCAAGCATTATCAACTCTCTTAACCATGGAAGTAAGAACATGTCCAGGCTGATCGGAATCCTGGTTTAAGTCAACGCCGATTGCGTATTTGTCAGCTTCTTTTGCACCTTCCAGAATACCAACACCGGTACCGGATGCTACGTTCATGACAATATCAGCACCCTGCTCATACTGTGCTAACGTCAGCTCTTTACCCTTTAACGGATCCGTCCAGCTTCCTGCAAAAGCCTGAAGAATCTTGATATCCGGATCGATGTACTTCGCACCCTGCTCATAGCCTGTATAGAAGTCATGAAGTACCGGAATATCCATACCGCCTACCCAGCCGATGATATGATCTTCATTGACATTCGGGATATCAGTCTTAGTGGTGAACATAGCTGCCGCCGCACCTGCCAGGAAGGAGCCCTCATTCTGAGCAAAGCTGATGGACTCAACGTTCGGCAGATCAACGGTTGTATCGATAACTGCGAACTTGGTATCCGGATAGCTGGATGCATTCTCGGTGATGTAATCTGCGATGTTGGATGAAGCACCGATAATTAAATCGTAGCCGTCATCACAAGCCTGAAGCAGGTTTGCTTTCCACTCTTCAGCAGTGGTACCCTCAAGGCTCTTAAGCTCGATGCCGAAATCCTCAACTGCTTTCTGTGCACCCATGTTGCAGGAGTCATTGTAGCTCTTATCACCTAAGTTGCCGGTGTAGACAACACATACACGGAGCGGTTTGTCAGATGTCTCTGAGCCGTCGGCTGCCTTTGTCTCGGTATTGCTGCTGTCAGCTGCCGTTGTCTCAGCAGTACTTCCGCCACCGCCGCAGGCTGTTAAGCTGGCACACATTGCTGCTGCAAGTACAATGCTTAATGTTCTCTTTCTCATTCTTTCATCCTCCTTTTTATGTGAAATACGTTATCCGCCGGACCATTCCTTTAGTAAAACGTTTTTCCATTCGTTCAAAAAAAATAAATCCTTTTTTCATATTTGCTTTACAGTTATTTTACAATCATTCCCACTGTTTTGTCAATAAATTTCGTATAAAAACGATTATTTTTTAAAATATTGTCAAACTTTTAGCAATATTCCTTTTTTCGGTCTTATGCAAAAAAAAAAGGAACACGTTTCTCTCCGTCCTGGTTGTACGGTAAAACGCATTCCTTTTCAAAGTTGTATTCTATTTTCCTTTGTTTCGACGCCATCCGGCATTTCCCCAGATGATTTTTGTCTGTTTCTGAGGAAATGCATTCGTTTTCGGAACAATTCACACATTTCATGCAATGTAACAGATTGCTTGTCTGCACGATATCTCGCAAAAAAGACAACTTAATTTTTATTAAATGCCGCCTTCCCCGGATACTGTGCGCCGGTTCCCAGCTCTTCCTCAATCCGCAGAAGCTGGTTGTATTTTGCCACGCGCTCACTCCGGCTCGGTGCGCCCGTCTTGATCTGGCAGGTATTCAATGCGACCGCCAGATCTGCGATCGTCGTATCCTCGGTCTCGCCGGAACGGTGGGATACAATCGCCGTGTAACCTGCCTTATGTGCCATCTTGATTGCCTCCAGTGTCTCGGAGACGGATCCAATCTGGTTCAGCTTAATCAGGATCGAATTGCCGCAGCCGAGACGGATACCTTTTTCCAGGCGTTCGGTATTTGTTACAAACAGATCGTCGCCGACCAGCTGCACCTGTCCGCCGAGTTCTGCGGTCATCTTCTGCCAGCCTTCCCAATCCTCCTCGTCCAGACCATCCTCGATCGAGGCGATCGGGTATTTCCCGCAGAGCTGTTTCCAGTGTGCGATCAGCTCCTCGGAGGTGAAGTGTTTGCCACTCTTCGGAAGCAGATATTCGCCCTTCCTGCCGCTCTTCCACTCACTGGATGCCGCATCCATCGCCAGGACAAAACTCTCGCCCGGCTTATATCCGGCTCTCTCCACTGCCTCTAAGATGCACTGGATTGCTTCTTCGTCACTTCCCAGATCCGGTGCAAAACCGCCCTCATCACCGACAGAGGTTGCCAGTCCGCGCTCTTTAAGCAATGCTGCCAGTGCATGGAACACCTCGGTACACCAGCGGAGTCCCTCACAAAAGCTCTCTGCTCCAACCGGCATAATCATGAACTCCTGTACATCGATGGTGTTTGCCGCATGCGCGCCGCCGTTTAAAATGTTCATCATCGGAACCGGAAGACGGTTTCCAGACACACCGCCGAGGAAACGGTACAGCGGGAGACCATACGCATTGGCTGCTGCCCGTGCGTTCGCGATCGAAACCGCCAGGATCCCATTCGCGCCCAGCTTGGATTTATCCTTGGTTCCGTCCGCCTCGATCATCGCTTTATCAACCCCATAGACGTCCGCCGGATCCATGCCCCTTAACACCTCTGCAATCACGGTATTCACATTCTGGACTGCTTTCTGTACGCCCTTTCCGCCGAAACGCGACTTGTCGCCGTCTCGCAGCTCCAGAGCCTCAAATTCACCTGTCGATGCACCGCTCGGTGCCGCGCCGCGTCCTATGCTTCCGTCTGATAGATAAACTTCTGCCTCCACTGTTGGATTTCCTCTCGAATCAACAATCTCCCGTCCAATCACCTTTTCAATTTCCAGATGTTTCATAGCTTGTCCCTTTCCGCCGCGTGGGCTTATGCGATTTCTATTTTTGTCTAACCCGAAATCAGGAAACTTTCTGCTTTTTATTATCGACGTTTTTCTGTTTTCTATTCATAGTCTCCACGGGGCTTCTCTGCCCCACGGCCGGCAGGGCAACCGTGTCCACGCTTCTTTCTTTCACATTCATAATCAGCATCTGCAGGCGGTTTTCCAGATTGGCAAAGCTCACATCCGGATCGTAGTCAAGCGGCAGGATCTGGGCGTCCGGGTACATTTCCCGCATTTTTTTTACGATGCCGCGTCCTACCACATGGTTTGGCAGACAGCCAAATGGCTGTAAAATCACAAATGCCCGGCAGCCATGCGCCGCATGGTGCAGGATCTCGCCCGGAATCAGCACGCCCTCGCCCGCATCAAAGGTGTGCGGGATGATCGGGTCACTTTCCTTTACCAGTTCCGGCAGGCGGCAGACAGGCGTATAGAGCGGATGCTGTTTCGCTATCCGATCCGCTGCCGCGTGCGCAGCGTCAAATACCCGGTTCGCCACATGGTACCAGTTTTTCTTGACAAACGGCTTTTTCAGATGATACGTCCGAATCTGCTCATCCTGGCAGAAATACGTTTTCCGGATAACATCCGTCATCCGCGCCTCGATAATCTCAAATCCATTTTTCTCCAGGTAGCGCTCAATCTCATGATTCGCGCCCGGATGGAAATTGAGGAGATACTCGCCGATGATCAGGACGCGCGGGCGCGGCTGGCTCCGGTCATATTCGATCGCATTCATCCGCTGGATCGCCTTTTTAAAGCCTCGCAGAGCGCCCGAAAGCCCATGCTGCTCCAGACCATCCACGACGAAATCCATCGCCTCGCCAAATGCCTGATCACTGCTTCCGGAAACTTTCTCATACGGGCGGATCTTGCGAAGCAGCTCTTCCAGAATATCGATCATCGGAAGCGCTCCCGCCAGACGGATCGCCGACACAAGGTTCATCCGGAAGCCCGGATGCAGATCATGATAATCGACGTCATCGTTCGTCAGAATCGCCACCTCCGGGTAGCCGGCGTCGTCAAGCGCCTTGCGAAGCAGCGCACTGTAATGGGTCAGGCGGCAGTCACCGATGTATTTTCCCATACCGATCGCCGTCTCAGATGGCACATACTGACCACTCCGAAGTGCTGCCAGCGCCTCGCCGATGACAATCTGCGCCGGGAAACAGATATCGTTGTGGACATACTGCTTTCCGAGGCGGATCGCCTCTTCCCTGCCGACCGCCAGCGGAACTGCCCGGATTCCCTGTGTCTTCAACGCCGCCGACATAATCCGGCAGAACGCGTGGGAGGTGTTCGGGACCAGAACCGTGCGCTTCTTGCGGTCTTCCACCTCAAATTTAACCGGATATGGATCCGAAAGTTCGTGAACCTGCCAGGATTTTTGAATGTCTGGTTCCAGCGCAACCGTCCCGCATTCATTTCCGCCACCCGCATTCTCCTGTCGGCTTGTTCCAGGCTGGTTTTGCAGCCTCTCCGCCATCTCCCGCTTCTTCCGCCGCATGTTGATCGTCTCCAGGAAGGAACGCACCCTGATCCGCAGCGGTCCCTGTACCTCGCTCTCGTCAAGTTTCAGGATCAGCGGTGATTTTCCGGAGATTTCCCGCATCATACGCTGGATCTCATCCGACAAATATGCGTCATGCCCGCATCCAAAGCTTACAAACTGGACATATTCCAGATTCTGGCTCTGTGCCGCCAGAACCGCGGACGCCAGCATCCGCGCGTGGTAATTGTTTACGACATCCAGACGGCTGTGGCTTAAATCCACATTTTCAATGCCCGGAACAGAATCTGCCGTCAGAACCGGAACGCCGAACTCGGTCAAAAGCTCCGGCAGGCTGTGGTTGACAAGCGCATCATTCTGATACGGTCTTGACGCCAGCACCACCGCATAGCGCCCCTCTTTTTCCACCTCTTCCAGAACCTTCGCTCCCGCCTCTTTCAGGCGGCTCCCAAACTGCCGCATCGCATCATTTCCTGCAAGAACCGCCTTTTTCGTTTCCGACGGCTGGATGGAAAATGTCTGTTCCATATATGTAATAAGCTGACGTTCTTTATCTTCCTCCCTGTACCAGTAAAATAACGGTGCATCAAACGGAATGCCCCACTGTTTCTCCGGAGAATCCGAGTTGCGGATCACAAGCGGATATCCCTTCACGACTGCACACATGGACTCGCTCGTTGATTCCGTATTTTCCGATCCGATCGCCGCAATCGACGGCATAAAAATACGATCCACTTTCTTCTTTACCAGATCGCGGATATGCCCGTGCACCAGTTTTGCCGGAAAGCAGACGGTATCTGAAGTTACCGCGCTTAAGCCTTCCTCAAACATCTTGTGCGTGCTCGGGGATGAAATCTGAATCTCAAAGCCCAGCGAACGCCAGAACGTCGTCCAGAACGGCATCGTATCCCAGAAAGCAAGGACGCGCGGCAGACCGATGGTTATATTTCGCCGCACAGTATCAGACACAGCATTCGGCACAAGACCAGTCTTAGCGGCTGCCCGCTCTGAATGACTTTTTGCAGACGATGCATCCCCCTCTTCCGCTTGATCCAGATAATCTGCAAACAGGAGTTCTTCCCGCAATTTATAGAGATTTGGCACTTTATTCCGGGTTTCTGACGCTATTTTCAGTCGCTCGCGCACCTTCACATCCTTCGGATCGCCAAGAATCTCGCCCCGCTCACAACGGTTGTTCGTGATCCATGAGGTTCCATTCGAAAACCGCACCACCGCACGCTGACAATGGTTCATACAGAACGGACACGGCACATTCGCCTCCTGCTGCCAGGTCAGGGACTCCATTTGATCCAAACTGGTAAAATGCGGCTGTTTCCGGCTCCTTGCCTCTTCCTTCGCTAAAAGCGCCGCACCGATCGCCCCCATAATGCCCGGATACGGCGCCCGGATCACCGGGCGGCCGACATACTGTTCCAGCGCACAGAGAACCGCATCATTTTCAAACGTTCCGCCCTGTACGACAATCCTCTTTCCCAGAGAATCCAGGTTCGACACACGGATAACCTTTGTAAATACATTTTCAATGATCGAACGGCACAGCCCCGCCATGATGTCCTCCGGCAGCTTTCCATTTCTCTGCTCCGTCACGATACTGCTCGTCATAAAGACGGTACAGCGGCTTCCGAGCGCAGCCGGATGCTGCGAAGAAAATGCCTTTTCAGCAATCTCCCGCGCCGGAATATGCAGGGAGGATGCAAAATTTTCCAAAAAAGACCCACAGCCGGATGAGCAGGCTTCATTCACGACAATATTTGTGATAACGCCATTGTCCAGCCAGATTGCCTTCATATCCTGACCACCGATGTCCAGAAGAAACGTCGCATCCGGCGTGTATTTTGCCGCCGCACGTGCATGTGCCACCGTCTCAACCGCGTGTGTCTCGGCCGAAAATGCACGTGAAAACAGCATTTCTCCATAACCGGTCGTCCCGGCTGCCAAAATCTCCAGCCGCACGCCGTGGGACGCATACTTTTCCCGCATCGCAATCAATGCTTTCTTTGCCACCGTCAGCGGATCGCCTTGATTCGGCGCATAAAAGGAATCCAGAAGTTCCTCATTCTCATCTAACAGGACAAATTTTGTCGTCGTACTGCCCGAATCAATACCCAGATATGCCCGCAGCGTACTGCCTGACTGCGGATATACTGTTTTTCGTTCCGGACGTCTGTGTCTCTCCTGAAATTCCGTCTGCGCCGCCTGATCGGCAAAAAATGGACGGGAACGGAACGTGCCCTCCGCCATCTCATCGCCATTTCCGGCTTCACTTTGTTTCTTTGCTTCCTCGCGCGCCGCACGCACCTTCTCGATCCGATCTAACAGTCCGTCTGCCGTGGCGAGCGCCTCTTCCTTCGAAAAAAGCTTCACTGCCGCACGCGCCGCACCGCAGGCAATCAGAAGTTCCGGCCGGTCCGGACTTAAAATTTCCTCCGGCCGAAGGTCCAGACGTTCAGCAAACACGCGCACCAGCGTCCGGTTAAAGGTCAGCGGACCGCCCTCAAAGACAACCGGCTTCTCGATCGAAAGTCCCTGTGCCAGACCGCCGATCGTCTGTTTGGCAATCGCATGGAAGGAGGAAAGCGCCAAATCTGATTTTTTCACCCCCTGATTTAAAAGAGGCTGGATGTCGGTCTTGGCGTACACGCCGCACCGTCCGGATATATCATATACGGTTGTTCCCTGTGCCGCCAGCGCGTCAAATTCCTCAACCGGTGTCTTAAGAAGAGAAGCAATCTCATCCACAAACGCACCTGTACCGCCAGCACAGCTGCCGTTCATCCGCATATCTGCGACCTGCAGCTCGCCCGTCCGTTTATCCCTCTGGAAAAAGATAATCTTCGCATCCTGTCCACCCAGCTCGATCGCCGTTCCGATTTCCCCGTACATGGCTTTCAAGGCGATCGAGTTCGCCACTACCTCCTGTACATAAGGGATCCCCAGCTCTTCCGAGAGGTGCTTTGCGCCCGAACCGGTCATCGCCGTCAGAAATGACCCCCCCGCAAGCGTCTCTTTCACCAATTTTACAGCTCTCGACACACTCTGAAGCTGATCCGAGTGATGGCGTGTATAGTCCGAAAACAGGACTTTCCCCGTTGCCGCCTCCATCACTGCCACCTTCGTCGTCGTTGAGCCAACGTCAATTCCGACGAGAATCTGTTCCTGTCTGTTTTGTCCCTTCTGTTCCATTCTGTATCTTCTAACTCCTTTATCCCAGATGTCTGAAAACTTGTGCGGTCATTCTATCCGACACAAACAGCCTGCGCCCTGTCATCTCTTTTCTCTTCATCTTAACAACTTCTTAGCATCCGCCAAAACATGAAGAAGAGGCATACGGTTTTTCCCCGCACACCTCTTTACCGTATGGATCTGTACGCATCTGCCTTCCAGCATTCTGTACAGCCATAAATATGCTACATTCTAACAAATTTAAAATAAAAAGTCAATTCCCGGGAATTTCAAAGGTGCCGTAAGAAAACGTGGTGGCAGCAGGAATTTGCCGTATTGAAATGCGAAGCCTCGGCAAATCCCGTTACTGGGCACGTATACGTGAACGTAACACAGTAACCTATCATCTGCCTGTTAGCGCATCAGCCCTGCGTAGAGCTCCGTCGGCACATATGCCTCCACGTAAATGCCATCTTCCCGGTAAAAGCTGACCGTATTTACGGATCGTCTGGATGCGTCCGGCTTCCTGGTAGGAAAATACCTTTTCCAGATAAATCTTGCGGTTTCGCAGAATCATTTCCAGAATATCCTTCAGCTCATCCAGCCCCGCGCCCGTCTTCGCGGAAATCTGCACCTGATAATCAGAATGCAGATCTTTCAGCGTCTCCGGCTGCTCCACCTGATCCATCTTGTTAAAGACTGTTACCACCGTCTTATCGCCAATCTCCAGCTGACGCAACGTATCATATACGACATACATCTGCGTGTCCATCTGCGGATTCGACGCATCGACCACATGGAGGACAATATCGCTATAACGTGCCTCCTCCAGCGTACTCTTGAACGCCTCGATCAGATGGTGCGGCAGTTTGCGGATGAATCCGACCGTATCTGTCAGCAGGATCTCCTGTCCGCTCGCCAGCTTTAATCCACGCGTCGTCGGATCCAGCGTCGCAAACAGTTTATCCTGTGCCAGGATTCCTGCACCCGTCAGGGTGTTTAAAAGCGTTGACTTACCGGCATTCGTGTAGCCGACGATCGCCGCCGACAGCGTATATTTCCGGTCGCGCTGTTTTCTCGTCACCTCGCGGTGGCGTTTGACATCTTCCAGTTCCGACTTTAGCTGCCCGATCCGCTCATGAATCAGACGGCGGTCCATCTCCAGCTTCTTTTCACCCGGTCCTCTCGTACCGATACCGCCGCCCAGACGGGACAGGGAACTGCGCAGACCGACCAGGCGCGCTGCGCGGTAACGCAGCTGTGCCAGCTCAACCTGAATTTTTCCCTCGCTCGTCGTCGCATGCGCCGCGAAAATATCGAGAATGACCATCGTCCGGTCCATTACCTTCGTATCCAGCGCCGATTCCAGATTGCGAAGCTGTGCCGGGGACAGTTCATCGTCGCAGATCACGCCGGTTGCGCCCATTTCCCAGACCATCTCCCGCAGTTCCCCGATCTTTCCACTGCCCAGATAGGTGCCTGGATGAATCTTCTCCCGGTTCTGCACCAGACGCCCGATCGCCGTCGCTCCGGCGGTATCCGCCAGCTCCTCCAGCTCATCCAAGGACGCCTCCATACCATCTTCATCAGAGGTGCTGACCGCCACCAGAATGACGCGCTCCTCCAGTTCTTTCATATCGAACAATTCTGCCATATTACCTCCAATATTTACCGGCTTTCCAGAAAACGGATTTCCTTCTGCACCTCCGGTGTGTCCGCACCGGCTGCCTGGCACTCCTTAAACTGTTCCAGCGCCTTCGCAAAATCGCCCTCTTTCTCATAGAGAACCGCAATATTCTGCCGGATTACCAGCGCCGTCTCATTGTCCGCCAGCGAAAGCGCCTCCTCATAATGGGACATCGCGCTCTCATAATCGCCAGCCTCCATCTCACTGATCGCAAGCTGATTATAAATCTCCGGTCCCGACACGCCGCGCTCGATCGCCTGATTGCAGTACTGGGCTGCGAGTTCACTATCCCCGGCATCCCGCGCCGCCGACGCAAGCGCCGTAAACGCCAGACTCACACCCGGAGCCGTGGCGCTGCTCTTTTTGCTGTTCTTCGCCTTTTCCTCCGCTGCCGCAAAATCCTTTTCGGCATCCTCCGCCTGTCCGGCTGCTGCCTCCGATGCCGCTTTATAATAGAGGTATTCCGCTTTTCCGCCGTCTACCTCCGCCAGAATTCCATAGGTCTGCGCTGCCGCCTTATAATCCGCCAGTTTGTATTCTGCCTCGCCGCGGTATTTTAAAACATCCAGCTCAAAAGAATTGACGATCCCATCGCTCTCATCCAGCGCTTTTCCAAACGAATCAATCGCATCCTGATAATTACCTGCATTTAACTGCTCGATTCCGGTCATACGCGCTTCTTTCGCTTCCTTCGATTCAGCGCCGCAGCCGGAAAGGATGCCCAGTGAAAGCACCGCTGCTGCCAGAAAAAGACTTACTTTTTCTCGTTTTAACCTCTTTATCTGCTTCATTTTTTACCAAACCTTTTTATTAATTCTTTCCCGTACTTCCGATCCCGCCGCGATCTTTATTGTCAAGCTTCTCCGTCTCCTCAAATATGATCTTCGGCTGATGCTCCATGATGCGGAACTGGCAGATGCGGTCATTGACATGGATCACTGTATCACGCAGCGCATATGCCGGAAAATGCCACTGATCGTTGTCTCCACAGTAACTCTCATCGATCACACCCATATGATTAGTCTGGATGATGCCGAAATTTTTAAAGGTACTGCTGCGCGGAACTACATGCGCCTCATAGCCCTTCGGCAGCTCCATCGCCACGCCAAGCGGAATCAGGGCAAAATCACCCTTTTTCAGCACCACCTCACGCGCCGCACGCAGGTCGATCCAGTCAGATTTGCCGTCAATGTAGGCGAGGCGGTCAATGGCGTCTGTGAAATATTTGATCTTTATGTTCATGCTGTTCATATCTGTATGAAATCCTTTCTTATGTCACATTTTATCCGGTAATGGCTGCCTTGCAAGTTTGTTTTTCACAAAGCACCTCCCCGAAAAATATTTTTCAACTTTCCAGTTTCTCTATAATACCACACGCGCGCGTTTTCCGAAAGTATTAATTCGTGCAGGCACGGACTTTCGCTCGTTGCACGCGAAAAATCCCGGCGGCCTGGAAATCCAGAACCGCCGGGAAGGAAATAGGTTGGAGCTACTTCAATATCAGAATATTTTAAATGGATACTTTGCTGAACCAGCCGTCAAATTATAAGAGGTTCATAAAAGTAGTCAGTACCATGGAGTTAAAGAAGTCTACGAATAAGCTTCCTACTAACGGTACGATGAAGAATGCACGCGGAGCCGGACCATAACGCTCTACCAGTGCCCTCATGTTTGCCATTGCGTTCGGGGTTGCGCCCATACCGAAACCACAGAATGCGGTGGTCATTGCAGCTGCCTCGTAATCACGGCCCATGATGTTGAATACAAGGAAGTTTGCATACAGGAACATAACAACCGTCTGAACTAACAGGATAACAATCATCGGAAGCGCCAGAGCTGCTAACTGCCACAGCTTCAGGCTCATCATTGCCATCGCTAAGAACAGGTTCAGGGACAGACCGCCCAGTGCGTCAACTTCTTCCATCGGAAGATCTTTGTGCTGTACATCCCAGATATTACGGATAGCGGCTGCTGCCAGCATCGCACCGATGTAAGTCGGGAATGTAAGACCAATGCTCTTAAAGAACGCGAAAATGAAGGTACCAACACCGATTGCAACTGCAAGGAATACAGCCGCGGTGGTGAATTTCTGACCGTCGATCGGCGATGCTACTTCGTCAACTGCATTGCCTTCCTCGGCTGCGGTTGATTTCAGATGGTGTTTCTCAACACGGGCACGGGCGATAGGACCACCCATCATACTGCCGGATACCAGACCATATGTAGCGGATGCCAAGGCAACTGTAGTTGCGCCTACAACTGCGTATTCCTGCTCCAGAAGTGGTCCGAAGGAACCACTCGTTCCGTGACCTCCAACTAACGGCATAGAACCCATACATAAGCCGAGAAGCGGATTCAGACCAAACGCTGCTGCCAGACCGCTGCCGACTGCATCCTGCACGATACAGATACCAACTGCCAGCGCCAGAAACATAAATACCTGAACGCCGCCCTTCTTTAACAGACGGAAGCAGGCGGTAAAACCGACGCTGCAGAAGAAGATCGTCATAAATACGCTCTGTAAGGTTGTATCAAAGGAAAGCTCCAGAACTCCTGTTGCATACAACGCCAGATGAGCGAATGCAAATACGACACCGCCCGCAACCGGAGCCGGTATACAATACTTGCTCAGGAAGGGCAGCTTCTGTACAAGCAATCTTCCCAGACAGTAGACCAGTGCGCCAAGAGCACACGCCTGATACATATCAAGCTCAAGTGTCAACATAAACAATTCCCCCTTTTGTTTTGCTGGCTTCTTTCATTTATGTAGCGATTTGAAAGAGCTGCTTGTTTGTTTGTGTTGACCTCATTTTCCACGTTGGCTACAAAAAGTTACAAGAAAATACAGAAATATGATGTTAAGAATCTGTTAATGTCAGAATTGAATGAATATTGTTAAGAAAACGTTAATATTTCATTTCCTTCTCTGCCCCTTCCGGCAGTTTCCCCTCAAACTTCAACTCTTCCTCCGCCTCCATGCGGAACTCGTCGATTCGTCCCGGCGCCGGTTCCGGCAGTTCTTTCGTCGATCCGACTCCAAACCGGCGCAAAAATTCCTCCGTCGTCGCAAACAATGCCGGACGTCCCGGCACATCCAAACGCCCTACCTCGTAAACGAGATTGTACTCAATCAGTTTATTGACCGCGTGATCCGATTTAACCCCGCGGATCTTTTCAATCTCAAGCTTCGTGATCGGCTGTTTATAAGCAATGATCGAGAGTGTCTCAAGCACAACATCCGTTAAAATCTGCTTCTTCGGCGTTGCTGCCACCCGGATCAGGTTCTCATAATATTCCGCGCGGGTCGCCATCTGCCAACTGTCCTCCAGCTGTGTGATCTGCATGCCCCGCTTTTCTGCCTCATAACGGCTCTGTAATCGTCTGACCGCCGCATCCGCGCGCTCTGTATCCGTCCCGAGCGCCGCCGCAAGCTGGCGCAGCTCAACCGATTTTCCCATTGTAAAGAGAACCGATTCCACGATGGCTTCCTCGCGTTTTTCATCTAATTCTGGCATACTCTTCTCCTTCCTCCGTCGAAAGCTCCAGCTCTGCCTCGTCTTCCGTTTCATCCACATCCACCGTATCGAGCTGCATCTCATCAAACAATTTTTCCTGCACCAGATGAATCCGTCCCATCTTCATCAGCTCCAGCACTGCCAGAAACGCCACGACTATCTCCAGGCGATCTGATTCCCTCTCCAGCACATCGCTGAATTTAAAATGACGGTGTTCCCGCGCATAAGAAAGCACCGACTTTACCTTCTGCTCCAGGCTGATCGGTTCTCTGCGGATCGTGCTGAACCGGCTTCGCACCGGGTCAAGCTTATTGGCATTCCGCTTCATGACCGCGTCAAACACTTTCTGCAGCTTTGCCAGCGTCAGACCATCCAGAAGCTTGTCCAGATCCAGCGGTTCTTCATATTTCGCCACCTCCCGGGGAATCGTCGGTTCCTTAAAAAAGAGAAGCTCTGCCTCCTGCTCCCGCTCTTCCAGCTCCTGCGCCATATATTTATACATCTTATATTCCAACAGCCGGCGCACCAGCTCGGCGCGCGGATCTTCCTCGTCTTCTTCCTCTTCTTTTTCCACCTTCGGAAGGAGCATCCGCGATTTGATGTCCAGAAGCGTCGCCGCCATCACCAGAAAATCGCTGACCACATCCAGATCCTCATGATCCATCTGATTAACATATTCCAGATACTGCTCCGTAATCAGGACGATCGGAATATCGTAGATACTTACTTTATTCTTTTCAATCAGATGAAGCAGCAGGTCCAACGGTCCTTCAAAATTATCTAATTTATAGGAAATTTCCATTCTTTCCGAACTCCTTCTTTTAGCCAGCTTTTTCTACAATCATATACCAAATTCCGTATACATCCACCTGTGCCGAAGAGTTATTCCTGCTGCCACCACGTTTTCTTACGGCACTTTCGGTTCCAAAAGTGCCTACCCGTGTACAATAACCAGAATCTCTCTATTGTTTTCCCCGCAACGTCACACAAACCAGCTCTGGCCGGTCATTCAGCCGCACATTGATCGAATGTGTCCCAAGCCCCCGGCTGACGATCATCGTCTTTCCGTCCGCATCAAACCGTCCGGCGCACCATGGCAGGAAAAACTGGTACTGCGGCGTCATCACGCCTCCCAGCCCCGGGATCCGGATGGTTCCGCCGTGGAAATGTCCGCAAAGCGTCAGATCCGCGCCCCATTTCCGGCAGGCCTCAAAAAAGAGGGGAGAATGAAATAATAATATCTCATACATTTCATGTCCGGCTTCTCGCTCCTTTTCCGCCAAGTCAGGAGAAAACGATTCTTTCATCTGATGAAAACACTTCTTCTCTGCCGCAGTTCCAACCCGCTCCGAAAGCTCTTCCATCGGCAGTTCCGGCACCGTGAAATGATGCTTATAATATATCTCCCGCAAATTGCACCCAGTCACCCGGATCCACGGATGGATCTCCTCGCTTCGATCCGACAAATAATGAACCCCCAGACGTTTTAATTCTATCTGGAACCGATCATACAAATCTCCGTACACATCCCGCTCCCGGTTCATCCGCTCCTCATGATTTCCGTTCGCATAGTAAACCGGCACAAAGGAGGTCAATTTTTCCAGAAGCGATACCGTGACGGTTAAATCTCCTTTTCCTTTACAGACCATCATATCGCCGCCGATCAGCACCGCATCTGGCTTGAATGCGCGGATCGCTGCCACCAGCGGCTCATTGTCCGTTCCATACACATTATCATGCAGATCCGACAAAAATACGCAGCGGAACGCAGCGCCATCCGGCAGCTTCGGACTCTCTATCTCATACTGGTCGGTCACAAAATGTTTTTTTTCATATTCCGAGCGGAGCAAAAGCCCCACTGTCACGGCTGCCAGTGCCGCCGCACATGCTGTGATTGTGATCATTTTGTTTCCTCCCATGTCCCATCTTCCAATTGGCTGCCGGCTGATTTTTGCTGCTGTCCGCATCACTGCCATCCTTATGCCCTGCAGACCCGAATCATTTCTATCCTGTTATCATACGGGAAACCGGTGTTTTCGTCAAGACAGGCAAATCCGTTGCTATTTTTTCGACCTCATGATAATATACTTTTAACAACACTGAAATGGCATTCACCTATCGTCAGCCATTTTTCAAAGGGAAATGAGCCGGTTACGGATATTTTCTTAATAACATAAATCAAGCGAGGTTTTCCATGCTTTCTTTTCTCCTGAACTGTAAACGGATTTACAACGATTTCATCAAAGACGAAGTCACGGTGTACGCCGCCCAGGCTTCTTTTTTTATCGTTCTCTCTGCCGCACCTTTTATCATGATTCTGCTGACGCTGATCCAGCTCATCCCCGCCGTCAGCCCGGAGGATCTGATGCACGTGATGACACAGCTTCTTCCCTCCAGCATCCACCCGCTGATTGAATCGGTAATCCAGGACATCCAGACTGTATCCCCGGCCGCCCTGCTCTCGGTTACCACCGTGGCAACCATCTGGTCGGCTGCCCGCGGCATGCTTGGGATCGAGCGCGGCTTAAACCGGATCATCGGCTGCCGCAAGCGCAGAAATTACCTTTTAGGACGTATCATCAACTCTGGCTATACCATCGTTTTTCTCCTGATGTGCATTTTCTCCCTGGTTCTGATGGTGTTCGGTTCCTCCCTGCAGCGCCTGCTATTCCGTTACTTTCCGATGCTGGACAGATTCGTTTCCTGCCTGCTTAGTCTCCGGACGTTTCTTGCGCTGGCGCTGCTGACGCTCTTTTTCGTCGCGCTGTACACCTGGCTGCCCTATGAACGGCAGGATATCCGTCTCCAGCTTCCCGGTGCGCTGATTTCCACCGTCGGATGGATCGGATGTTCCTACGGATTTTCCATCTACTTCAACCATTTCAGTAATTATTCTTATATGTACGGCAGCTTGACCGCCGTCGTGATCCTGATGCTGTGGCTGTACGCCTGCATCTGCATCCTGTTTTTCGGGGCGGAAATCAACCAGCACTGGCGCAGATAATCCCCAGCCTCAGGAACACCGGATACAGATAGCTTGCCCCAAACACTCCCAGCTGCTTTGGTCCGGTCACGCAGCCAAGCTCCTGCGCTTTTTTATACGCCACCAAGATGCTTGCACGCGTGACCGACTTTTCTTTCCGGCTGACAAACATCTCGTTGCCCCGGATCGTGTACGAATATTCCAGCCCTTTCGCCGTGTAAAATATTGCCCCTTCAAATGCAAGAATCGCTTCCCACAGGGCATCCGGCGTCTGTTCGCGCAGTAAAGTCTCCCTCTTCCGGCGCTGCACAGCTGTCTCCTGTACCTGGCAATCTGCTGTATCTGGTTTTATTTCATTCTCTTTTGTTTCACCCATTTTTCCCACATCCATTTTGGGCTCTTATTTCTTCCGCGTCAATGAAACCACCGTCTCACAATTGGCAGTATGCGGGAACATATCCATGCAGCACACCTTATCCACCTGATATCCTGCCGCCTGGATCGGTTCCAGATCCCTCGCAAGGCTGGTTGGTTTGCAGGACACATAAACCATGTGGCTGACGCCAAAATTCAAAATCTTTCCGATCGCCTTCGGATGGATTCCGTCGCGCGGCGGATCCAGAACGATCAGATCCGGCTTTTCTTCCAGCTCGTCCACCACCTTGAGGACATCCCCCGCCAGAAATTCGCAGTTGCCAAGTCCGTTGCGCGCCGCATTCTCACGGGCTGCCTCGACTGCTTCCCCGACAATCTCCACGCCGACTACTTTCTCCGCCACCGGTGCGAGGATCTGCGCGATCGTGCCGGTGCCGCTGTAAAGGTCAAATACGACTTTTCCCTTCGTCTCACCCACATACTCACGCGTTTTCTCGTACAGTACCTCCGCGCCCAATGAGTTCGTCTGGAAAAAAGAAAACGGCGAGATCTGGAACCGCAGCCCTAAAAGCTCTTCGTAAAAATGCTCGCGTCCGAACAGAATGTCCGTCCCCTCATCTTTTACGGCATCCGCCAATGTATCATTTTTGGTATGCAGAATGCCCGCAAAGCTTCCCTCCATAGGAAGTGCCTTAAGGCGCTCCGTCCATCCCCGTAAAAGGGCTTCCTCGGTTCCATCAAAGGTATCCGTCTGTGTCGTCGTGATCAGATCGACCAGAATCTCCCCTGTCTTGATCGCACGGCGCACCAGAAGATGGCGCAAATAGCCGGTATGCTGCATTTTTTTATAAAATCCAACTTTCTTTTCCTCAAAATATTCTTTTGTACAGACAAGAATCTTGCAAAAATCCGGATGCACGATATGGCATTCGCCGGTTGTAACCACATCATAAAAACTGCCGCGCTTGTGCATTCCCAGCGACATAGGACCATCCTTGACCTCATCACCGAAGGAAAACTCCATCTTATTCCGGTAGCCCTGCACCAGCGGGCTGCCTAAGATGCCCTCAAACTCATATTCCGGACATACCGCATCCAGAAGGGAACGAACCTGTTTTTCCTTGATCGCAAGCTGTTCCTCATACGGAATCGGCTGATAAAGACATCCGCCGCAGATACCGAAATGCGGGCATACATCCTCTGCCGTCTCTAACTTTGAGTGCTCGACAACCTCCAAAAGCATACCCTCGCATCGACCGCCGCGCTTTTTATTGATACGGAACCGGATCTTCTGTCCCGGAAGCGCATTTTTGACGATCGCTTTCTCTCCATCTATCACAACTACGCCCTTATTTGGAAACTCAATCCGTTCTACAGTTCCTTCGTAAATCTCACCTTTTTTCATTGATAACTATATAGCTCCTTCTCTCAGTGGCTTTTACCGCACTATAATCACCAACTGCAAATGATTCTTCAACTCACAGCTAATTTCCATCTGCGGTTCTAATTCATATCTTTATAGTA
>ENA-UEQS01001033-UEQS01001033.1-human-gut-metagenome-genome-assembly--contig:-NODE-1033-length-19032-cov-6.752203_pt1 | contig 19032 bp, 18 predicted proteins | sample MGYA00242953_ERZ507953 | MGnify/ENA primary metagenome ERZ507953 (study PRJEB26167, sample SAMN06115474) | human gut metagenome | host: Homo sapiens | place: China:Jiangsu | collected 2016-07-06...
ATAGGGCATAGTGCTTGCGGCAATCAGCGTATCTTTGACTGTGCCGAAGTTCATATACAATAAAAAGAGAATCAAAAACAAAACGGTAACAACTGTTTGAGTCAAAAAGCCGAGTACGATAAACAGGGTAGACCATATATTGGTAAAAGCCGCTTTAAAATAATCAAACTTTATTATAATGGCGAGTATGCTGAATACTCCCGTAACAATCTGATAATAAACAAATTTTTGCGTCATGCACGCCGAGCCGAAACCGACTCCGACTTTCATTTTTGAAAGAAGATACAACTGCATAGGTTGTCCGCCTGTGTTGGACGGAGTGACAGCACCGAAAAAAACACCGACCAGAGCAACTTTGAGAGCGTCAATAAATCTGAAATCGGGATATTGTATTCTAATAAGTATCTGCGTTACAATACTGTCTATAACTATATTCATATCAAATGCGACTATGCCTGCAATTATCCATCCCCATATAAAACCGTCGGGTGAAGAAAGCAAGTCAATCATTCCGTTTTCGGAAACGCAGAAAAAGACTATAAGATAAAAGGTAATGCCAAGAACTATTATATTAAAAATAAGCTTTCCGCTTATTCTAAAGCGTTTTCGCTTTTTCTCGGTGCTCAAGAAATCTCCTCCAAAATTTTCTATTCACAAAAATGTGTACTTTAATATAATACAATCTTTTTTCTGAAAAATCAATTTACAATTCTGTCACTTATGCACTTTTGTTGTAAAAAATATATATTTTGCGATAATTTGTAGAATAAAGCACTTGAGAATTATCAAAAACTGTGATAGAATTAATAAAAACAGATAATATATTTAGGATGATTTAATGCAATTTTTTAATTTTTACGGAATACCCGTTATTGCGGCTTTATTTATAATTTGGATGATTTTCAGATATATTGACAAAAAGTACAAGCCGCCGAAAGACACGGTAAACAGAGGATTAAAAGCATTTGAACAAATCGGCGGTTTTGCGGTAATCTTCTGTATGGTATGCGCAACTTTTGGATTGTTTCAATGGTATTTTTAATTTTACTGCACATTGTAAGTTGTATAATGTTTTATCGCAGCAGAAACCACACACTGCATATGATGACGGCAATTTTTCCGAGTATAATTTTTATTCTTACAGGCTTGCTTGAGCAAGACCCGCCGCTTTTATTGTTTGCAATTATATTTGCAATAGGCAAAATATATATGACCGCCAAATCTGAAAGTTAATTCGGTGAAATAAAATGAACATTGTAATGCTATTAAAACCAAAAGAAACAGTGGCTTATATTTATGAAGACAGCACCATAAGACAGGCACTTGAAAAAATGAAAGCGCACAGCTACACCGCAGTACCTGTTATTGACGAAAACGGCAAGTATGTCGGCACAGTCAGTGAGGGCGACTTTTTATGGTACATAGTCGAAAAGCAAACGCAGGGTATGAAATCGCAGGAAAAGTATTTTGTGCGTGACCTTATCCGCACCGACTTCAACCCGTCTGTAAAAATAAGCGTTGATATGAAAGAGCTTTACGAGAGAGCCTTGAATCAGAACTTTATCCCTGTCACAGATGATTCGGGAGTATTCATAGGCATTGTAACCCGTAAAGATTTAATCAGCCACTTTGTTGACAAAAGTAAATTATAAAGTCAAATCCAACTTAAAATCCATACTGAACAACAAACCCTCTGTAAGTTTTTGCTTACAGAGGGTTGCTTATTTTATCGGTTCTGTTTTATGTCGGTACTTTAATGAATTGTGTTTTGGCAAATTTTTATAATTACTTGACAAAGCATTGCGCTAAGCAACAATACACCAAAAATTCACCAAACTTTCAATAAAGAACTTATATTAAATTTTGCAATGTTTCGTACAAGTTTGCGTCAGCTTTTTTAATAGGCATCGGCTTATTTGAGCGGTTTACACAGCAATGTGATGTTTTGCCTACTGTTGCGAGAATGTCGGTATCAGCAAATCTGATTTCGTATTCAAATTCCATTTTTGCTGCCGACATCTTAGTAAGTTTTGTTGTGATGTAAACCTTATCGTCAAATTTCAACGGCACAATGTACTTTGCGTATGCGTCAACAACAGCAATAGAAACACCTTTATCCTCAAGTGCTCTTACATCGCAGCCGATTTGCTCCATAAAGTCACATCGTGCTTCCTCAAAGAACCTGATATAATTTGAATGATGGACTATGCTCATCATATCGGTTTCATAGTAATTGATTCTTCTTGAATATGGTTTTATCTGCACAAAATCACCCTTTATTTTTTAATAAGCAAACCGTTTTTCAAATCTTCTTTAGCCTGCTGTCTTATTTTGAAGTGCTGCTTTTTACCTGTCGCCGTGTGTGGCAATTCTGTCACAAAGCGGTAATATATCGGAGTCTGATACTTTGAAATGTCAGGGGAATTTGCGCAAAATTCAAAAAGCTCCTTGGCAGTAAGGCTTTCGTCCTCGGGAATAACATAGGCTGCAACGCTTTCGCCACGAACACTGTCAGGCACACCCGTTACTATACATTCCGAAACTTTAGGGTGCTTATTGATAGCCTCTTCGATTCTTGCAGGGTAGATATTTTCGCCCTTGCTGATAATCATATCATCTTTTCTGCCCGAAATTGTGATAAATTGATTTTCGTCCCAAGTGCCTACATCGCCTGTGTACATCCAACCGTCGGCAAATTTATCCTTTGAGGCTTTTTCGTTGCCTACATAGCAATAGGTTGTCTTACCGGGGCACTTAATAATTATTTCGCCCTCTGTCTTGCCGTCACAAGGAACAGTATCATCGGGATTTGCTTTTCCCTCATCGTAAACATTTACGATTCTTACCTCATCATCGGTACATGAACGACCTGCAGAACCTGCCATTTCAGGTAAATCATACGGGCGTAAAAATGTATTCCAAAATGTTTCTGTTGTGCCGTAGCCGTTAAAAATATTAGGTGTAAGCACATTCTGAAAACGAATACAAGCCTCTTTTTCAAGCGGACTGCCCATAGTTATTATACCCTTTAAAGAAGAAATATTCTTAGGGTGCTTTTCCTGTCGGCTTGCAAGCAGAGTGAGAATTGACGGTACACCTGTTATAAAAGTAATCTTATTGCTCTCTACATATTCAAGGCAGGTCTTAGGGTTAAAATTACGCATAATTACAATACATCCGCCTACATACAAAGTAGGGGTAGGACCGCCCGAATGTAAACCGCCACGGTGAAACCACGGCGTCATATTCATTGTAATGTCGGTAGGGTTGAGCGGGAAATGCATAATTACATCGTGTGCCGAAAGCACTTCGTTTACATTGTTGAGCGGAACACCCTTTGGTGTGCCTGTTGTGCCCGAAGTCTGCAAACGAACAACCTCATCATATATATGCGGCTCAAAATCTACAGGCGGATTTTCTTCGGAGGCATTTTTTATATAGTCCTCAAAAAGAATATGTCCCTGCGGAAGTTCGATTTCTTTACCGGAGTTGTTTACAGCGATAATTACCTTTGGAGTATGAGAAGTGATTTCAAGAGCCTTTACAACTGTATCAAGGATTTCTGTGTCATACACATATACAGTAGGTTTGTTGTGACCGATGATTTCCGCCGTTTCGCCCGGAGAAAGATTAAAGTTTGCGGGATTACCGATAGCTCCGAGTTTTTGCGGTGCTATATATCCAAGCAAAAATTGTGTAGAGTTAAAAAGCTGCATAAATACAACATCGCCCTTTTTAACACCGTCTGCTTTCATGGCATTTGCAAACTTATTTGCAGCTGTGTTTAATTCTGTATATGTCCACTTTATGTTACGGGCAGGGTCAATAACAGCTGTTCTATTGCCAAAACGGCGAACATTTCTCATAAAGCCGTTAAGCCATGTAAATTCGCTTTCAAATGTTTTTACAAACATATCTGTATCATAAGTAAACTGCATAAATTTCTCCTTTATATCGTTAGGGATTATCCCTTGTATCTGCCTACAATAATGCTTGAATTCTGTCCGCCGAAGCCAAATGCGTTCGACATAGCATAATCTATTTCGGCTTTCTTTGCTGTGTTAGCGACAAAGTCTATTCCGCTGCACTCTGGGTCAACTTTATTTAAGTTGATTGTCGGCGGAATTACTCCTGTTTCAATAGCCTTTACACAGGTAATAACTTCTGTAATGCCGCCTGCGCCCATCATATGGCCTGTAGCGCCCTTAGTTGAACTTACATACGGAAGTTTGTCACCGAACACACTTTTGATTGATGCGGTTTCTACAGTATCGCCCTTATTTGTAGCTGTGCCGTGAGCGTTTACATAACCTATCTGTGATGCGTCGATATTTGCCTGTGCAATAGCCTGTTTCATACAAGCAATAGCGCCTCTTCCTTCCGGATGCGGAGCTGTTACATGGTAAGCATCATCTGTATTGCCGCAGCCGAGAACTTCGCCGTAAATCTTTGCGCCTCTTGCAAGTGCGTGCTCCTCGGTTTCGAGAACAAGCGCACCGCCGCCCTCTCCGATTACAAAACCGTCACGGGTAACATCAAAAGGTCTGCTTGCGGTAGCGGGGGAGTCGTTTCTGCGTGAAAGTGCCTTTGCGTTTGCAAGCGAATAAATTACGAGCGGGCAGAGAACCGACTCCGCACCGACAGCGAGCATTACATCGGCTTTGCCTGTCTGCATACACATACAAGCTGTGTTGATTGCATCGCCGCCCGATGAACAAGCTGTGCTTACGGTAAGGCTCGGACCTTGAATATTGTGTTCGATTGCGATATTTGCAGCGGCAATATTGCCGAGAATTTTAGGAATAAATCTCGGTCCTACCTTTTTATGTGCAGCGCCCGAAAGTGCGTCTTGAGTGAACGCAATTGTAGCAATGCCGTTCATAGCTGTACCCATTACAATACCTGTGCGTTCAGGTTCAATTTCAAGGTTGCTCTGCTTTAAAGCCTCCTCTGCAGCAATATATGCATACTGCATAAACGGATCCGTTTTTCTGATTAAGTCTTTCGGCATATAATCCGACGGGTTAAAATTCTTTACTTCGCCCGCAATCTGAACCGCAAGTTCAGATGCGTCAAAACTTTTGATTGTGTCTATACCCGACACGCCTGCTGTGATATTTTTCCAGTAAGTATCTACACCTATGCCGATAGGTGTAACTGCGCCCATACCTGTAATAACTATTTTTTTCATAACTGCTCCTTGCCGCATAATTATTTATAGTTTTATAGTATTTGATTATTATTTGATTTTTGCATACTATTATGCTATACTCAAATTATAACAGAAAGGAAAGAATTGGTCAACTAAAGTTTTAATGTAATTATTTATCAATTTTGACTTATTTATTCACTTCCTGCATAACAAGATACGATTAGCGAAAGGAAACTTTATTTATGGACATAAATCAGTTAAAGTGCTTTATATCTGTGGCACGCACTCTGAATTTTTCGGAGGCGGCAAGGCGTAATTATGTTTCGCAGTCAACAGTAAGCCGATATATAATAGACCTTGAAAAAGAATTTGGGGTACAGCTTTTTATACGCTCGCACCGTGATGTTCTCCTTACAAACGAGGGCAAGACTTTGTTGCCGTACGCAATAGAAATTGTAGAAACCTTGAACAAAGCCACATCTATAATAAAGCAGATGCATGACGGAGGAAAGGGAAGAATTACGGTTGCGTGCGACCAAACCTCTTTTTCGTTTCCGACAAAATGCATAAAAGAATTTCGCAAGCGTTATCCCGATATTACGGTTGATGTAAAAGAACTTGACGGTTCGGAAAACGGCAATGTACTCGGCGGTGATTATGACTTTTGCTTTATGCCGAGGGATATGCTCCCCGAAAGCTCATCTGTCGAGTCTATAGTAACCCACAGCGAACAGCTTTATGTAATTGCGGACAAAACAAATACTGCGGCAAAGCAGAAAAATATTTCTATGGCTGACCTTGCAAACGAAAAACTTGTACTTCTTTCTGAAAATGTTTCTCCCATACTGTATATGGAGGTTATGGATTTATACCGCACTTTTCATATTTCACCCAAAATCACAAATACATTTGACGATGTAAAAAGTATGTATATGGCAGTGGCGGCGGGTATGGGAATTTCTATTGTTCCGAGTTCACTGCTTAATTTTTCATCGGACAAAAGCTGTTCAAGCATACCGCTAAGCGATGCTGACACAAGCATTTCTTATGTTATGGCGTGGAGTAAATCCGCTACCAATCCCGTTGCAAAGCATTTTCTTGAGCTCGTAAAAGAGTACGCAAACGATGTTGATAACATTTACGGGTTATAATGTGACTGTTCTGTGATTATATATAATAATATTTGTGATGTAATAAAAACTTTTCTATATTTTCACATAAATTTTACTTAAAAACCCTTTACTTTGGAAATAAAAGGTGTTATAATATCGTTAGTCAATGAAAAAGTGACTAATATTTCCTATTAGGGGGTCATAATAATGTACAGATTCACATTACCAAGAGATCTTTATCATGGAAAAGATGCTCTTTCAAGTTTAAAAACACTCGAAGGCAAAAAAGCAATTGTAGTAGTAGGCGGCGGCTCAATGAAGCGTAACGGTTTCCTTGACAAGGCTGTTGATTATTTAAAAGAAGCAGGAATGGAAGTTAAACTCTTTGAGGGTGTTGAGCCTGACCCATCTGTTGACACAGTTATGAAGGGCGCAGCCGTTATGAGAGAGTTTGAGCCTGACTGGATTGTAGCAATGGGCGGCGGCTCACCGATTGATGCGGCAAAGGCTATGTGGGCATTCTATGAGTATCCTGAAATCACATTTGAGGATCTTATCACACCGTTCAGCTTCCCTAAATTAAGACAGAAAGCAAAATTCTGTGCTATTCCGTCAACTTCCGGTACAGCTACAGAGGTTACGGCTTTCTCTGTAATTACCGACTACGACAAGGGTATCAAGTATCCGCTTGCCGACTTCAACATTACTCCTGATGTAGCTATTGTTGACCCGTCACTTGCTGAAACTATGCCTAAAAAGCTTACAGCACATACAGGTATGGATGCTATGACACACGCAATTGAGGCATATGTATCTACTCTTAACTGTGATTATACAGATGCTCTTGCACTTCACGCAATTAAGATGATTCACAACGACCTTAAAAAGTCATATGACGGCGATATGGACGCTCGTGATGCTATGCACAATGCACAGTGCCTTGCAGGTATGGCATTCTCAAACGCTCTTCTCGGTATTGTTCACTCAATGGCTCATAAGACAGGTGCTGCATTCTCGGGCGGTCACATTATTCACGGCTGTGCAAATGCTATGTACCTTCCAAAGGTAATTAAATATAATTCCAAAGATGCTACAGCAGCTGAGCGTTATGCACAGATTGCTAAATTCATCGACCTTAAGGGCGAAACAACAGAAGAACTCGTTGATGCACTTATCGCAGAACTTCGCTCAATGAACGATCAGCTCGACATTCCGCAGGCTATTAAGAACTACGGTCCGGGCGGCGTTAAGGCTGATGTAAGCATTATCGACGAAAAAGAGTTTATGGATAAGCTCCCCGAAACAGCTAAGAATGCTATCGCAGACGCTTGCACAGGCTCTAACCCTCGTCAGCCAAGTCAGGAAGAAATGGAAAAACTCCTTAAGGCTTGCTACTATGACCTCGAAATTGATTTCTAATTAATTTCCGATTAATTAAGCAATAAATTTTTTCATTATAATCTCCTTTTCTTTATACTTAATCTATGAATTCTAATTATAATATTGTTTTCATTTGATAACCTCAAAGCCTGCCCTTGCATAATGTAAGGGCAGGCTTTCTGTTTGGATTTATTAAATTAAGTTGATTTACATAATATGAGAAATCAGATAGCAAAGCGCTATGCCAATCATTGTCGGCATAACTATCGAAAACATCGTCCAGCCCATACTACCCGTTTCTTTTTTGATTGTAAGGCAGGTTGTGGAGCAAGGGAAGTGGAAGATGCACATTACTATTGTACAGATTGCCGTTGTAAGCGTCCAGCCGTTTTGCGTAAGCAATGCAAAAAGTTCCTCATAACTTGCAAAATCAGTCAGCGTACCCGTGGAAAGGTACGACATAATTATTATCGGTATGACGGTTTCATTAGCGGGAAAGCCGAGTACAAAAGCCATTATAATTACACCGTCAAGACCTATGGCTCTGCCGAACGGGTCAAAAAAATCCGTACAATACGAAAGCAGTGAGCTGTCTACAATATAGATATTTGCAAGCAGCCATATCAGCGCTCCTGCCGGAATTGCTACTATAACCGCTCTGCCAAGTACAAATAAGGTACGGTCTAAAAACGAACTGACTATAGTTTTTAGAATTCTCGGCTTGCGGTACGGCGGAAGTTCAAGCGCAAAAGCCGAACGCTCGCCGCTTAACAGCGTTACAGACAATATTTTAGACACAAACATTGTCATCATAACCGCAAAAAGTATCAGTAAAACAAGGATTAACGCTATGCTTATTGAACTTGCAAATACGCAGGCACTGCCCGAAAAGAATATTGTAATCAGCGCAATAAGCATCGGAAATCTTCCGTTGCAGGGCATAAAATTATTTGTAACTGTCGCAATCAGTCTTTCTTTAGGTGATTCTATTATGCGACAGCCCGTAACTCCGCAGGCATTACAGCCGATTCCCATTGCCATAGTCAGACCTTGCTTGCCGTGCGCACCGCATTTTGAAAAGAATTTGTCAAGATTAAATGCTATCCTCGGTAAATAGCCAAAGTCCTCTATCAGCGCAAACAGTGGGAAAAATATCGCCATTGGCGGCAGCATTACCGCAACCACCCAACTGAGTGTCGTGTATATTCCGTTTATAAAAAAGCCTTTTATAAAATCCGGTGCATTAAAAAAATCAAATACATATACCAAACCTACTTTTATATATTCAAACAGTTCGCTCAAAAGGCGGCTCGGATAATTTGCGCCGACCGCAGTTATCCAGAAAAGCAAACCGAGCAAAAGTATCATAATAGGTATTCCCGTAATTTTAGAAGTAAGTATTTTATCAAGCTTTTTGGTTTTTTCGCTTATGTTTTCACCGCATTTTTTTATACAGCGACTGCATATTTCCTTTGACCGAGCGGCAAGAAATTCAGTGTTTTCTTTGTGCTTTTCCTTATTAAAAATATCTATTCCGTCATACAGCCTTGTAACACGAAAGCATTTTGTTTTTTCGGTGCAGACATCGTAAATTTTCTCTCGGATTTTTTCAATATCGCTTTTCTTTGTAGCATTGGTGCTTATAACAGGTATGCCGAGATTCAGCGACAGCTCATCTTCGTCAATAACAAAACCGTTTTTACAACATTCGTCGCTAAGATTGAGGCACAGCACCGCTTTTTTCGTTACCGAAAGAACCTGTAGGGTAAACGAAAGATTCCGTTCAAGCACGCTTGAATCAATTACAATAACCGTGCAGTCAATGTCATCTCTGACAAGAAACTGCCGTGAAACTTCTTCTTCGGGTGAAAAAGAAATCATAGAATATGTGCCGGGTAAATCGACGACGGAAAAACTTTTGTCTTTGATTTTTGTGCACCCTTTGGCATACTCAACGGTTTTGCCCGTCCAATTGCCCGTGTGCTGTTTCATACCTGTAAGCGCATTGAAAATCGTGCTTTTTCCGACATTAGGATTGCCGGCAAGTACCACATTGTAGTCTGTATTGTTGCACATTTTTCCGTTTGCCTCTGTTTTACGGCTGTTTCTTGTCAGCAAATAAAAACCTCCCAACTTTTTAATTATTTATGCGTAATCCCGATTTAGGCGTACTGTAATTTTACTGCAATCGCTTTCTCTAAGCGCAATTACCGTTCCTTTTGACAAATACGCTGTCGGGTCGCCAAACGGACTTTTCATTATCGGCACAATTTTCTCACCCTCTGTTATGCCCATATCAAAAATTCTGTTTTTTATGCCGTTGCCGCACTCGACACTGTCTATATAAACCTCGCAATTCAGCGGAATTTTGTCAAGAGTTGTTTTTTCCATTAACTTCACCTGAATTTTCTGTACATCGCATATAGGTGTGCGCCGTACTTACATTTTGATTACTAACAGAGTATTCAGACAAAACTATATAGTTACAATTTTAGTTTAGCCTTTAAAATTTACATTGCCTATGTTATAATTGTTATAAGCAATGCACTCCGCACATAAAAATAAAACGGGGTGTTCGGCTTTATGAAATTTAAGAAAATCTTGTATTTTACAATATGTTTTATTCTTATAATTGCTTTTGTTTTCCTGATTACAATGGCTTATTTTCGCCTTAATGTACTGACGAGTGAAAGTAATGTCAGCGAAAACACGCATACTGTAATAATCGACGCAGGTCACGGCGGTGAGGACGGCGGCGCTGTAAATGATAACAATGTGGTGGAAAAAGACCTTAATCTGCAAATATCCGTAAAACTTGCGGATATGCTTACTCTGTTCGGCTATAAAACAGAGCAAATCAGAACAGAGGACAAATCCGTATATACGCAAGGCGAAAATGTGCGACAGCGCAAAGTTTCCGATATGAAAAACCGTCTTTCTGTATTTAATTCAAATCCCGAAAATGTGGTAATCAGTATTCATCAGAATAAGTTTACCGAAAGCAAATACAGCGGAACGCAAGTTTTTTATTCACCTAACAATCCGCAGAGCGCCGATCTTGCAGAGAGTATCAGACAATCTGTAAAAACTATGCTCCAGCCCGACAATGAAAGGGAATGTAAGAAAGCGGATAAAAGCATTTATCTTTTAAAAAATGCGACTGTGCCCGCCGTAATTTGTGAATGCGGATTTATCTCTAACGAAAGCGAATGTGCAAAATTGCAGGACGATACCTATCAACAAAAAATGGCTTATGCGATAGCTGTCGGACTGATGAATGTTTATTAAAGGAAGTTTAATATGGCAAAAATTAAAAGTGTATATATATGCTCGCAGTGCGGCTACGAATCACCGAAATGGTACGGAAAATGTCCGACCTGCGGCGAATGGAACACAATGGAAGAAGAAATCAAAGAAAGCGTGAAAGCTGCGCCTGCCGTAAAAAGAAAGGTAGCTTCTGCGCTTTCTTATCCTTATTCAATTACGGAAATCACCACTGAAAACGAGCACCGCTACGATACGGGCTGCAGCGAACTTAACCGTGTGCTTGGCGGCGGCATTGTAAAGGGCAGTCTTATTTTGCTCGGAGGTGACCCGGGTATCGGCAAATCAACCGTGTTACTGCAAATATGTCAATATCTCGGCAACTCAATGAAAGTGCTTTATGTATCGGGCGAAGAATCGCAAAGACAGCTTAAGTTAAGGGCAAACCGACTCGGTGTAAATTCTCCGAATCTTTTTGTAATGACCGAAACCGATGTAGAAGTAGTGTGCGAACAAATCCGTGCTGAAAAGCCCGATATAGTAATGATCGACTCAATTCAGACAATGAATCTTACAGAATTAAGCTCCTCACCGGGCAGTGTAACGCAGGTCCGAGAATCGACAAACTGCCTTATGCGCACGGCAAAGTCGCTTGATATTCCAATGTTTGTGGTAGGTCATGTAAACAAAGAGGGTTCAATTGCGGGTCCGAAAGTGCTTGAGCACATCGTTGATACCGTACTGCACTTTGAAGGTGACAAGCAGATGTCATGCAGAATTTTAAGAGCAGTCAAAAACAGATACGGTTCTACAAACGAAATCGGCGTGTTTGAAATGACCGACACGGGACTTGTGGAAGTGCCCAATCCGTCTGTAATGTTGCTGTCGGGCAGACCGAAAGGCGTATCGGGTACTTGCGTAACCTGTACAATTGAGGGTTCTCGTCCTATTCTTGCGGAAGTTCAGGGACTTGCAACGCAAAGCGGCTACGGCAACGCTCGAAGAATGGCAACGGGCTTTGACTACAACCGACTTTCGCTTTTGCTTGCCGTGCTTGAAAAAAGAGCGGGATATTATTTTTCAAACAATGACGCTTATATAAACATTGTCGGCGGTCTTAGAATTGACGAACCTGCCATTGACCTTGCGGTCGCAATGGCGCTTATCAGCAGTCTGAAAGATGTTCCGATTGACGAGAATGTTGTAGTGTTCGGCGAAATCGGTCTTGCCGGCGAAATCAGGGCGGTTTCTCAAGCTCAATTAAGAGTAAACGAGGCTGTAAGGCTTGGATTTACAAAAATCATTCTTCCGTATCACAATCTGAAAGCCGTAAAATGTGACGGTGCAGAGCTTATCGGAGTTAAAAATATAAGACAGGCCTTTGAGGCAGTCAGCATATGAGCGCCTTTGTAATGTCCGACAAGTACCCGAAACTTTGCAAAGCAATTGAAAATTTTGGGTACGATATTATACCGTCGGATAAAATTTTACAATTTAATACACCTGAACAGCGGCACATTGATATGCAAATGCTAAAAATCAACAACGATATTTTTCTGCTTAAAGAATGTAATAATTTAAAAAGACTTCGTGAAAACAAAGATTATAATATAATTCTTTGCAAGAACAATATTGACGGTAAATATCCGCATTGCGTGGCACTTAATTGCCTGTATATCAGCGGAAAATTATACGGCAGGGAAGAGGCTATAGATGTTTCAGTCAAAAATTACTGCAAGGAAAACGGCATTGAGATAGTCGATGTAAAACAAGGTTACACACGCTGTTCAACTGCGGTTATCGGTAAAAACAGCGCCATAACCGCCGACAGCACAATCTATAATGCGCTTACCAAAAACGGAATTGATGTTCTGAAAATCGACAGCGGAAGCATAAGACTTGACGGATACGATTACGGATTTATCGGCGGTGCGTGTACAATGATTGATGACGGTACTGTAGCGTTTTTTGGTGATATAAAAACTCACCCGAACTTCCGAAAAATCGAAAGATTTTGTATAATTCATAATGTGAAAATAATTAATTTAGCAGAAAATAAACCGCTTACAGATGTAGGCGGCGCAGTAAAGATATGACAAGCCCCGGCTTTGAAAAAATCAAAGTCGGGGCTGTTTTTTTATTAGTGCCTTTATCAAAAGTTGGGGTAAATTATGGTTTAGATTAAATAATTTTAAAATTTAGGTCAACATTATAACTCGTAATAAATTTTTATTATTTTTCATCGGATTTTTTATTGGATTTTTGCTTTACCTTAGACAAAGGATTTTTCTCGGCGGCATTTTTCATCTGCTCGGAACTTAAGTGGGTGTAAATCTCGGTTGTGCCGAGGTTTTCGTGACCGAGCACATCTTTTAGCACTCGTATGTCAACTCCGCCGTACTGATACATCAGCGTTGCCGCAGTGTGCCTTAGCTTATGACAGGAGTAGCCCTGTGCATTCAGACCGATTTTTTCAAGATATTTATACACCATAGCCTGTATGGTTTTTACGCTCATTCTGCGGTGATTTCGGCTGATAAACAGCGCATATTTGTCCTTAACGCCGTCAACGGGCCGCACCCGCATATAATTTTCGATTGCGGAAACGCAGGCGGAATTAAGGTAAATAATTCGTTCTTTGTTGCCCTTGCCGACAACACGCATAGTGTCATCCTGATGAATGTCCGTGTAATTCAAAGACGCCATTTCAGACACACGCAAGCCGCAATTTAAAAACAGCGTGAGAATACAGTAATCACGCTCCTTATAATCACCGTCGACTGCATTCAGCAATTCAAGACTTTGCTCAAGCGTAAGATACTTTGGCAAAGATTTTTTCTTTTTGGGAACTTCAAGCTGCTCAACAGGATTGCTGTCGAGCACACATTTTTTTGTTGCGAGATAGTTAAAATACCCCTTAAGGCTTGAACATTTACGGGCACGGGTAACATTTTGATTTTTGCGCTCACGCTGAATATAATTCATAAATTCATATGCGTCGTTCAATGTGACGGTTTTCACAAGTTCAAGGTCAACATTAGAAATCGAAATGTTCTCAAATTCAGAATCATTCGGAACAAGTCCACGCTGTAATTTTATAAATCTGAAAAATGTACGCAAATCTATGTAGTACTCATCAACGGTTTTCTGTGATTTTCCTTTGACCGTCTGCATATAAAACAAGTAATCCTTGATTATCTGCGGCGCTTCATCTATGAAAGAAATACTCATTTAAATGCTTCACCTTTCCCCTCAATTATACAAAATATTGATTTTGTATAATTAACTATATTTTTATACAAGGGTAGAAAACCTGTATTTTGATTACAGATTGCAGGTCTTCTACCCACTTTACTTACACATTATTATATCATATGACATATAAAAAGCAAAGCGTTTTCTCAATTGCATTTTACATATCTTCTGCGTTGTAAATAGATGTGACCATCTGTACTTTTTCTCCCGGTACCGTCAGTTCCGGATATCTGCGAATTGCCTTCTTCTTACACTTGACAAACTATATCCGTATTTTCTGCTTCTCTTTTTTTATTGGTTCACATCATTTTAACACACACAATAAAAGCGGTATTTGCGAAAATATAATAATTGACTTTTACTGCAAAAAAGACTATAATTTACTGGTATGCTTTTGTCTTTACAATATTGCAACAGTGAATTGTGGGGGCGGACGGTGTTCGCTTGGTTAAGGCTATTACCAACTATCACTCTCCGTCCTTTAATTATGCAATAAAAAGCACATAAACTTTTAACGAACAGGGGTGCGTGAATGGAGCAGTCAGGAAAAAATACCATTATATCTTTAAGGGATATATTCGTCCGATTTGACGGAGAGGTAATATTAAACCATATAAATCTTAACTTTAAAGACAAGGAATTTATTACTATTCTCGGGCCGAGCGGCTGCGGAAAAACCACTACCCTAAGAATTATCGGCGGTTTTGTCGAACCTGAAAGCGGAGATGTTCTCTTTGACGGTAAAAGAATCAACGGCACACCGCCAAACAAAAGAAATGTTAATACGGTCTTTCAAAAATATTCGCTTTTCCCACATCTTAATGTGTTTGACAATGTCGCTTTCGGTTTAAAACTGAAAAAACTACCTAAAAACGAAATTAAAGAGCGTGTTTCAAAAATGCTTGCGGTTGTTGACCTTAAAGGATATGAAAAGCGAGCTATCACAAAACTTTCGGGCGGTCAGCAGCAGCGTGTTGCCATTGCAAGGGCTTTGGTGTGCGACCCGGAAGTTATTTTGCTTGACGAACCGCTCGGTGCGCTTGACCTTAAGCTAAGAAAGAGTATGCAGATTGAATTAAAAGAAATTCAGCAAAACTCTCAAAAAACTTTTATATATGTAACACACGATCAGGAAGAGGCTCTTACGATGAGCGATACCGTTATTGTAATGAACAACGGTGTTGTTGAGCAGGTTGGCTCACCTGAAGATATTTACAACGAACCCGTAAATGCGTTTGTTGCGGATTTTATCGGCGAGGCAAATATTCTTAACGGCACAATGCTCGGCGACTGCCGTGTAGAAATTCTCGGCAAACAACTTGAATGTGTTGACAAGGGCTTTGGCGAAAACACACCTGTCGATGTTGTAATCCGTCCCGAGGATATTGAAATTACAACTCCCGAAAAAGGTCAGCTTGCAGGCACTGTAGTAAAATCGACATTTAAGGGTGTTCACTACGAAATGAGCGTAATGTGCGGCAAGTGCGAAATACTTATACATTCCACTTCTTCCGCAGAAATCGGCAGTCAGATCGGTATGCAGGTAATTCCGTTTAATATTCAGATTATGAATAAACTCCTGCCGTTCTATAATAATGAAATCGAAGTAACGGTTTCTTCCGCAAACGAAGACGAAAATACATTCAGCTTTGAGTTTGAAGACGAAACCATTGAAGTGCCAAATCATTATTTTAAGGAAGGCACAAAGTTAAAAATCATTCTTCCGCCGGACGCACTTTCACTTGCGGGTGACGGCAACGGTGACCTTACGGATTTATATATTGAATCTGTTATTTATAAGGGTGAACATAATGAGATTATCCTTGAGTCGGACACACGAAAATGGCTTATGCTAAGCGACACCGACGAACAGGTTGCCACTTATGTACCGCTCTCGTTTGATTTTGATAAAGCGAAATTTAAAGTTTTATCCGATAAGGAGGGCTAAAGATGAAATCACGCAAGCCCTCTATTCCCTATATAATTTGGATGGCGGTATTTACAATGATACCGATGATAATGGTCGGTATTACAGCTTTTACAGGCAAAAACGGCGGATTTTCGTTGGAGGCTTTTGAAAAGGCTTTCTTTTATAAAGAAGTATTTTTAAGGTCGCTTTGGATTGCATTAATATCAACCGCAATCTGTTTGCTTATTGCTTATCCGCTTGCTTATATGCTTACAAAAATGAAACCGTCAACGCAGAATTTTGTAAATATGCTTTTGATGATTCCTATGTGGATGAACTTTTTGCTTAGAATATACGCATGGGTTACGATTTTACAGTCAAACGGTCCGCTTGATACAATTTTATCATTCTTCGGAATACACGGTACATACCTCGGAAATTCGGGTGCGGTTGTGCTCGGTATGGTTTATGAGTATCTTCCGTTTATGATTCTTCCGATTTACACTGTTATGAGTAAAATTGACAAGGGTCTTATTGAGGCGGCTCAAGACCTCGGTTCAAATGGATTTCATGTGTTCAGCAAAGTTGTGCTTCCGCTTAGTATCCCCGGTGTTATTTCGGGTATAACACTCGTTTTTGTTCCATCGGCAAGTACATTCCTTGTAGCGCAGTACCTCGGCGGCACAAACGATATTATGATCGGTGACATTATAGACAAGGTGTTCTGGACAGACCAAAGTACGGGTTCGGCGATTTCGCTGATACTGATGGTATTCATCCTTGTGTTCCTTGTGCTTATGAATTTCTTTGGAGATGAGGAGGCGATTGCATAATGAAAAACAAGCATATTGCCTCAAAGATATATACAACGCTTGTGATGTTGTTTTTATATCTTCCGATTTTTGTACTCATTATATTTTCGTTCAACGAGGGTAAAACTACTGTATGGAAAGGCTTTTCGTTCAAATGGTATGAAGAACTTTTCAGAGATGATAAAATTATAAACGCTCTCGGCAATTCGCTTATAATTGCCGTACTCGCATCAATTTTCGCAACCATACTCGGCACTGCCGCAGCTATAGGAATAAGCAATTTCAAAGGTAAAAAAAGACTGCTTATACAAAGTGCGTCTAACATTCCGATTATCAGTCCTGACATTGTAATGGGCGTATCGCTTATGCTTTTATTTACATTTTTAGGTGTTTTATTTAACTTTGAAATGGGTTTTGTTACCGTGCTTATTGCTCATATATGTTTTTGCGTTCCTTTTGTAGTGCTTAATGTTATGCCGAGAATACACAAGATGGACCAAAGTATTTATGATGCGGCGCTCGACCTCGGTTGTAATCAATGGCAGGCTTTTTACAAGGTGGTAATTCACGAGCTGATGCCGGGTATTTTCTCCGGACTTTTAATGAGCTTTACTTACCTCTTTTTCCGCTTCCTTTGCCTTTGCAGCCTCTTTACTTACTCTCTTGACGATTTTATAATCACATATTTTACAAGAGGCGCAAAGTTTCAAAACTTATCAATTGAGATCTACTCAATGACACACAGAAGAATATCGCCTAAAATCAATGCGCTTTCCGCACTTTTGTTTTTAGCGGTACTTATCGTTATGATACTTATAAATATTCGTGACAAACACGAGGAAAAGGTGAAAAAATAAACTGAATAAGGGAGATTGAAAATGAAAAAATTTGGCTGTGTTGTTCTTTCTTTACTCATCGGTACAGCGGCTTTCGGTGCAATGGCAGGCTGCGGCAAAAGCTATGACGGTGAAGTTAATGTATATAACTGGGGCGAATACATTGCAAACGGTGAGGACGGTACGCTTGATGTAATTGACGAATTTGAAAAAGAGTACAACATCAAGGTAAACTACACCACTTACGAAACCAACGAAGAACTTTACAATATGCTTAAAAACAGCAATGTAAGTTACGATGTTATTATTCCGTCAGATTATATGATAAGCAAGCTCATAAGCGAAAATATGCTGCAGGAACTTGATTACAGCAACATTCCTAACAAAGATAACCTTATGGAACGCTTTAAAAATCTTTCCTGCGACCCTGAGGGTAAATACACTGTATGCTACAGCTGGGGCGTTACTTCAATGGTTTATGACAAAACAAAAGTGGCAACAAAGCCAACTTCATGGGAAGCACTTTGGGATAAATCGTTAAGCGGCGACATTCTTATGTTTAACAACAGCCGTGACGCTATGGCAATTGCAATGCAGCTTTGCGGTATTAATCCCGCCAATTGTACCAAAGAGGATGTTGACAAGGCGGCTGCAAAGCTTTCCGAACAAAAGCCTTTGCTTAAGAAATATGTAATGGATCAGGTTTTCACAGAAATGGAAAACAGTCAGTCGGCAATTGCACCGTACTACGCAGGCGATATCGTAATGATGATGGAAAATAACGAAGATTTGGACTATGCAATGCCCGAAAACGGCTCTAACCTTTTCTATGACGCAATGTGTATTCCTACTTGCAGTAAAAACAAAGAGAATGCCGAAAAATTCATTAACTTTATGCAGTCACCTGAAATTGCGGCAGCTAACTTTGAATATCTCAACTACGCAACACCTAATCAGAAAGCATATGACGAGTATCTTGACGAGGATATAAAGAATAACGAACTTATCTTCCCGAGTGACGAATATCTTGATAAATGTTATGTATTTACGAATGTACCCGACGATGTTTACAGCTATATGCAGGAACAGTTCGTAAAAATTCAGGCGGATAAATAATCAAAATCAAAGCAAACAGAGCAGACTTAAAATTACAGTCTGCTCTGTTTTTATGTTTTTATGTTTTTATGATTTTGTTATGTATCAAAAACTAAATCAGCATTTTACTTTTTAATATTCTGTGCGGGCATAAAGGAGTTTCTTCAGTGAAGAAGCCTTCTTCACCCAGCGAACCATATACTTCGTCGGTTGATAC
>ENA-UEQS01001046-UEQS01001046.1-human-gut-metagenome-genome-assembly--contig:-NODE-1046-length-18827-cov-8.847893_pt1 | contig 18827 bp, 15 predicted proteins | sample MGYA00242953_ERZ507953 | MGnify/ENA primary metagenome ERZ507953 (study PRJEB26167, sample SAMN06115474) | human gut metagenome | host: Homo sapiens | place: China:Jiangsu | collected 2016-07-06...
CTCCTGAAAATCGGTGATCTCTCGATCGGATCTGCGCATGGGAATGCTCCTTTCTGATTAGCCGACCGGCGGGCCGAGGCGCGCCAGCACATCCTGAAAATACTCCGGCAGCGGGCAGGTGAACGTCACGAGCTCGCCCGTGCGCGGATGCACGAAGCGCAGCGCACGCGCGTGCAGGCACTGTCCGCTCAGCCCCTTTTCCGGGCGCTTATGCCCGTAGACAAGATCGCCGAGCAGGGGGTGACCGATGTGCGCCATGTGCACGCGGATCTGGTGCGTGCGGCCGGTCTCAAGCTCGCAGCGGATGTGCGTGTAGCCGTTGTAGCGCGCGATGACTGACCAGTGCGTGACGGCGCGGCGGGCGTTTTTTTGCCTCACGGCCATGCGCTTGCGGTCCGTCGGGTGGCGGCCGATGGGCGCGTCCACCGTGCCGGCGTCCTCGCGCAGATTGCCGCAGACGACGGCCTCATACGTGCGGGCCATGGTGTGGTCGGCCAGCTGTGCCGAGAGCGCCAGATGCGCGAAGTCGTTCTTCGCCGCGACGAGCAGCCCCGACGTGTCCTTGTCGATGCGGTGCACGATGCCCGGCCGCCGCTCGCCGCCGACGCCGGAGAGACTCTCCCCGCAGTGGGCGAGCAGGGCGTTGACGAGCGTGCCGTCCTCGTGGCCGGGCGCGGGGTGCACGACCATGCCGCGCGGCTTGTTGACGACGATGAGGTCCGCATCCTCGTACACCACGTCCAGCGGCAGATCCTGCGCCACCAGCTCCGAGGGCGCGGCATCCGGCAGCGTCACGACAAACGTGTCGCCGGGGACGGTTCTGTAGTTTTTCTTCACGGGCGCGCCGTCTTTTGTCACCGCGCCCTGCGCGAGCAGCCGCTGGGCGGCGCTGCGCGTGAGCCCGGGCAAAGAGCGCGCGAGGAGAGCGTCGATCCGCTCGGCGCTCTCCTGTGTTTGAATCGTTCGTTGTTCCATTAGAAATCCGAAAACTCCGCCAAAATGTCGTCGAGCGAATAGTGCTCGCCGTCCGCCGGGGCGGTGTCTTTTTCCTTGTCGCTGTCCGCGACTTCCGGTTCGGCCGGCGCGGCGGGCGTGCTGTTGAGATAGGCGAGCAGGGGGTCGTCCGGGGCTGTGTCCGCCGGTTTGACGGCGGGGGCAGCCGCCTTGGGCGTTTCCTGCACCGGTTTGGGGGCGGCAGGCGCTGCCGGGGTCTTTTTCGGCGCGGACGGCGCTGCCGGTGTCACCGGCTGCGCGGCGGACTTTTTCGGCGCAGCAGCCGGCGCAGCGGGCTGCTGTTTCCGTGCGGGCAGATGCAGCTTGTGCGCACGCGCAGGGGCGTCCGGGTGCTGACGGGACTTGCGCGCCTTCTTCGGCGCGGGCTCGCCCTCCTCGCTGCCGTCGCCCCGGTAGAAGATGACGTGCAGGCACAGCGTGATGCCAGCGACGACGATGAAGATATCCGCCAGGTTGAACACGGCGAAGCGCATGAACAGGAAGTTGAACATGTCTACCACGTAGCCGCTGAGGATGCGGTCGATGCAGTTGCCGACCGCGCCGGCGAGCACGAGCACGACCGACCAGCGGCCGACCTTGCCGTGCACGACATTGCGCCGCAGGCAGAACACCGCGATGGCGGCGAACACGACCGTGAAGATGACGAAGAGCCAGTGCGGCGCGTGCTGCAGGATGCTGAAGGCAGCGCCGTTGTTGTGGATATTTGTCAGCTCCAGCACGCCGGGGATGAGCGTGACGTGCCCTGTATCGAGCGGGATATTGAGCGTGACCCAGTACTTCAGGCCTTGGTCAGCGATGAGGATCAGGATGGCTACGATGGCATACCACATAGCGGTTCCTCGCTTTCGGATCAGGATTTTGGGATCGGGATTTTACTCCGCCTTCTGCGCGGCGACGACGGCGGCGCAGCGCGGGCACAGACCGGTCTCGGGGTCGGCCTGCTCGGAGTGCATCCAGCAGCGCGGGCACTTGGTGCCGGGCGCATTGTGCACGGAGATGTGCAGGCCGGGGAAGTTCGTGCCGGTGCCGGTGACGGCGTTCTCCGGCACGTCGCCGCCGACGAGGCACTGCGACACGATGAGCAGCTCGGGCAGGTTCATGCTCTGCACGTCGTCGAGCGCGGCCTTGGCGGCATCGTCGTCGGCGCGCAGCGTCACGGCAGCCTCGAGCGGCTTGCCGATGCGCTTTTCGGCGCGGGCGGCCTCGAGCACGCCGTTGACGTCCGTGCGGACGCGGATCAGCTGATCCCACTTGGCGAGCTCGTCTTCGCTGAGCGCATAGGCGTCGAACGGCTGATTCATGACGTTGAGCAGCACGTTGCGCGCGTCGTCCTCGGCGCGGTGCGGCATGGCCAGCCAAATCTCGTCGCAGGTGAAGGCGAGGATCGGCGCGAACATCTTTGTCATGCTGTCGAGGATGAGGAACAGCGCCGTCTGTGCGCTGCGGCGCTTGAGGCCGTTGCGTTCCTCGCAGTAGAGGCGGTCCTTGATGATGTCGAGGTAGAAGCTCGAGAGCTCCACGACGCAGAAGTCGTTGATCGCGTGCGAGACCACGTGGAATTCATAGTTGTCATACGCCTTGGCCACGCGGCGGATGAGGTCGTTGAGCTTCGTGATGGCCCAGCGGTCGAGCGGAAGCATATCCTCCGGCGCGACGAGATGCTCGGCGTCAAACCCGTCAAGGTTGCCGAGGCAGTAGCGCGCGGTGTTGCGGAACTTGAGGTAGTTTTGCGTCAGCTGCTTGAAGATCTCCTTGGAGCAGCGCATATCGGCGTGGTAGTCGGCGCTGCCCGCCCACAGTCGCAGCATGTCGGCGCCGAACTCGTTGATGATCTCGGCCGGATCCATGCCGTTGCCGAGCGACTTGTGCATGGCCTTGCCCTCACCGTCGACCGTCCAGCCGTGGGTCAGGCACTCGCGGTACGGAGCGCCCTTGCCGAGCGCGCCGACGGCCACGAGCAGAGACGACTGGAACCAACCGCGGTACTGGTCGCCGCCCTCGATATACATATCCGCCGGCCAGAAGCCCTGGTCGCGCTGCATGGCGGCAACGTGGGTAGAGCCGGAGTCGAACCAGCCGTCGAGCGTGTCGGTCTCCTGCGTGAAGTGCTTGCCGCCGCAGTGCGGGCAGGTGAAGCCTTCGGGCAGGATGTCGGCCGCCGGGCGGTCGAACCAGGCGTTGCTGCCTTCCTTTTCAAAGAGCTTGGCCACGGCGTCGATGCTCTCTTCATTGCACACGGGCTTGTGGCAGTTGTCGCAGTAGAACACCGGGATCGGCAGGCCCCAGCGGCGCTGGCGGGAGATGCACCAGTCGGCGCGCTCGCGGATCATGGCGGCCATGCGCTCTTTGCCCCAGGCGGGAAGCCAGCGCACGTTCTCGCACGCGGCGACGGCCTCCTCCTTGAACGAATCGACGGAGCAGAACCACTGCGGCGTGGCGCGGAAGATGATCGGCTGCTTGCAGCGCCAGCAGTGCGGATAGCTGTGCACGATGTCCTCGGATGCGAACAGAGAGCCGGCTTCCTTCATGTCCGCGAGGATGACGGGGTTGGATTCCTCCGTGGTCATGCCGGCGTACTTGCCGGCGTAGTCGGTGTGGCGGCCCTGATCGTCCACGGGCACGACCATGTCCATGCCGTAGCGCTTGCAGGTCAGGTAGTCGTCCGCGCCGAAGCCGGGCGCGGTGTGCACGCAGCCCGTGCCGGAATCCATGGTGACGTAATCCGCCAGCACCAGGCGCGAGGTCTTGGGCAGGAACGGATGGTCGGCGAGCATATTCTCGAAGAAGTCGCCCGGATGCTGCTCGAGCACCTCATAGCTGTCGAAGCCGCCGATGTGCATGACCTTCTCGGTCAGGGCGTCGGCCATGATATACACCTCGCCGTTCGGGGCCTGCACGAGGTTATACAGCTCGCGCGGGTTGAGCGCGATGGCGAGGTTGCCGGGCAGCGTCCAGATCGTCGTCGTCCAGATGACGAAGAAGAGCTTGCTGTGGTCAACGTTCGGCAGCTTGCCGAGATCGTCGTGCATCGGGAACTTCACGTACACGGTCGTGCACGGATCGTCCTGATACTCGATCTCCGCCTCGGCGAGGGCGGTCTCGTCGTGGGCGCACCAGTACACGGGCTTGAGGCCCTTGTAGATGTGACCGTTTTGATACATCTTGCCGAACACGCGCACCTCGTCGGACTCAAAGCCCTTGTTCATGGTCTTGTAGGGGTGCTCCCAGTCGCCCATGACGCCCATGCGCTTGAAGCCGGCCATCTGGCGGTCGATGTATTTCTGCGCATAGTCATGGCACGCGCTGCGGAAATCGGCGACGCTCATGGCCTTGTGGTTGAGCTTCTGCTCCTTGATGATGGCGCTCTCGATGGGCATGCCGTGGTTGTCCCAGCCAGGGATGTAGGGCGTGTAGTAGCCGCGCATGGCGTAGGAGCGGATGATGAAGTCCTTGAGCGCCTTGTTGAGCGCGTGGCCCATGTGGATGTCACCGTTGGAGAACGGAGGGCCGTCGTGCAGGCTGAAGCGCGGCTTGCCGTCGTTCTTTTTGAGCATTTCGTGGTACAGGTCCATGTCGTACCAGTGCTGGAGCATCTCGGGCTCCCGCTTGGCAAGGCCGGCACGCATGGGGAAGTCTGTTTTCGGCAGATTGATCGTGGCGTTGAAATCGTTCTTGGACATGGTTCTATCTTTCTCCTCTCAGAGTTGTATTTCCATCAAAAATTGCGCAGGGCGGTACGGCACCGGCCGTCCCGCCCTGGTTGATTGCATGTTCACTCAGCTGTTATGCAGGAAGTGATAAAGCTGCGTGGCGTCATCTGCTGCACTGTCGGCCGCGGTGTCGTCGGTCTCCACCGGCTGCGCCTCCACAGGGGCGGCGGACACGTGGGCTGCTTGCGCAGGCTGCTCGACGGCCGGGGCTTCCGGCTGCGCGGGCTGCTCGACCGGCGCGGACACCGGCTCGGCCGGGGCTGCGCTCACGCTTGCCGGCTGCGCAGCAGGCTGCGCGGCCGCGGTTTTCGACCCGGAGAGCTTATCCAGGTACTCGAGCTGATTCATGCACAGATTACGCACATCTTCCAGAAATTTTGCGCAGGACGTTTTGGCGTTGAGGAGTTTGGCTTCCTCGTTGGCGGTTTCGTGCTGAAGGCCGCCAAGTATTCGGTCGGACGTGTTCTTGGCCTCGCCGAGTATCTTGTCGGCGCGGGCCTGGGCATCGTCCTCTATCTGCTTGCCGACCTTCTGGGCCGACAGTATGGCCAGACGCATGGCGTCTTCGCTGGCGCGGTACTCTTCTATCTTATCGACCAGCACCTTCATCTTGCCCTTGAGCACGGCAACTTCCTTCTGCGCGTTGGCAAGCTCGGTGGCCACTTCTTCCTGATAGTTCTGCACGGCGGCCATGTCGTATCCGCCGAACATCGCTTTTTCAAACGTTTTTTCCCGAATATCCTGAGGAGTCATGTTGGATAGTCCTCCATTCTTTCTATAGGTGTACTACACGATAGGCGCTGTCAGAGACAGTATGCCCGGATTTACAGGTGAAACTCGCCCGACTCCATATCGTCGAGCTGGTCGCCCATGAGGTCGACATTGAATGGCGTGATGATATACGTCGCGCTGGCCACGCGGCGGATCTTGCCGTCCTGCGCGTAGGCGACGCCGGACAGAAAGTCGATCAGCCGGCGGGCGACCGCCGGATCGGTCTTTTCCAGGTTGAGGAGCACGGCGCGGCGATCGCGCAGATGCTCCGCGATCTCGGACGCGGCCTCAAACTGCTTCGGCGCAGCGACCACGACCTTGAGCTGGCCGCCGCCGTTGTTGAGATTGACGACCTTGTCGGCCGCGCGGCTGTCGCCTCTCGGCGCATAGCTCGGCGCGGGGCGCTCTGATTCCGACGGCTCGTCGTGCACGAAGGCGCTCCTTTTCGGTGCGGGCGCCGGGCGGCGGGCCGCAGCCGGACGCGCCTGCGCCGGACGGGCCTGTGCCGGGCGTGCCGGCGCGGGCTCTTCCGCGACCGGGATTGCTTCATCCTCATCATCGAAAAACTCGTCGTCGTCATCATACGGACGGGTCATTTTTTTCAGTTCATCCAAAAATCCCATTCGGGACCCCCCTTTACGTGCCGGCGGCTGCCGTGCCGCTGCACTGATCTCTGCGGAGTGTGCCGAGACGGCGCTCAGTGCCGGGAATAATCCCGCGCGCCAAAAATCGACGAGCCGACGCGCACCATGTTCGCGCCGGCGGAAATGGCGTCTTCAAAGTCTCCGCTCATACCCATGGACAGAAAGTCCATAGAAACATTATCGTATTTTTTTCTGCCGATGTCAACAAAAAGCTCGTGCATTTTCGTAAAATATGCATGATTTCCGTCGGAAGTTTCTGCCACGGGCGGGATCGCCATCAGGCCGCGGACGCGAATATGCGCGCAGCCGGCGGCCGTTTCCAGCAATTCCGGCAGGGCGGCGGGGGCCACGCCGCTCTTGGCGGCCTCGCCGCCGATGTTCACTTCCAGCAGGATGTCCTGCACGATGCCCTGCCCGGCCGCGCGCTTTTCGATCATGGCCAGAAGCTCCGGCGAATCCACCGACTGGATGAGATCGACCTTTCCCACGACCTGCCGGACCTTGTTCGTTTGCAGGTGGCCGATGAAGTGCAGCGGCGCGCCGGTGTAGGCGCCCTGGGCGAGCTTTTCGGTCATTTCCTGCACGCGGTTCTCGCCGCAGGCGTCGATCCCGGCGGCGACGGCCTCGCGCACGCGCGCGGCGTCGTTCATCTTCGTTGCGGCCACGAGCGTGATGTCGGCGCCCGTGCGGCCCGTAGTGCGGGCGGCGGTGTCGATGCGCGCGCGGATGGCGGCAATGTTTTCGGCAATGGTGCTCATAGTGGGTGGCGCCTCCTTATTTCACGACCTGCCCGTTGGACAGGCCCTTGCCGGTGACGACGATCTCGTTGCCGGCGCGCAGGGCGTTGCTCTCCGTGCTCTGGGCGACGAGACAGTAGTCGTCGGTCTGATAGATGATCTCGATCGGTTTTTTCTCCAGCTGCGCCGCCGTGACGACGTAGACGAACGCCTGCCCGTCATCGTCCATATGCACGGCCTTGAGCGGGACGCGCAGGCCGGTGTGCTCGCTGTAGACGACGTCGGCCGTCGTCTTGCGCATGGCCAGCGTGTCGGAAAGCGCCGCGTTGCACGCGAACACGACGGCGACCTTGCCGCTGTCGTCCGGCTCGCTCTTGCTCATCACGGTTGCCGAGACGGTGCCGGTGTAATGCTGCGGAAAGTCGAGCGTGGCGCTGCCGTTCAGGTTCAGGCGGTCGGCGTCGGCCTTGTTCATGACGGAGGCGAAGTACCACTTTTTCGCCGTGACGAGCTTGCCGATCGCGTTGGCGGGTGTGGCAGGGGTCGTGCGCTCGAGCGCGTCCACGCCGTCGGGCGTGAGGTTTTCGAGCATGTCCGGCGTGAGCGATTCGTATCCGTCGGTCGTGGACGTGAACAGGCCCGCGGCCGGGGCCGTGATGCTGCCGCGGCCTGCGCCGGCGTTTTCGAGCTGGTGCAGCTCGGCATTGAGCGCATCGAGGTCGCCCTGCGAGACGGTGCCGGTCGCAGAGCCAAAGAGCAGGGAGCTGAGATCCATGCAGAGGTCATCCAGCTCCGAGGTGCTGCCGGCGGAGACGGCGGCGTTGAGCTGCAGGATGGCGCTGCGCACGTCGCTGTCGCGGTCGGACGCGCCGGAGGCGCTGCCCGCGCGCGAGAGCAGGCTCGAGACGTAGGCGATCTCTTTTTTTAGCTCGCGGGCGCGGCTGGCGCTGTCGAGCGCGGCCTTGGAGTCCACGCCGATGGCGATCTCACCGCCGCTTGCGACCTCCTTGCCGTCGTCCACGGACAGGGACAGAAATTCCTTGTCCGAGGCGATGACCTGCTCCTCGCGCACGACGATGCCGCTGGCCTGTCCGCTCTCGCTGACGGTCACGAGCACCGCCGGGGCGGTGGCGTAGGATTGCTGCGTCGAGCGAAACAGGTACACGCCCAGATACACGAGCATGGCCACGAAGAGCACGAACATGGCGATGTTCGTGAAGGTATTCGTTTTCTTCAAATCCGGCCCTCCTTTCGGCGGGGGGCGGCGGGGAGATCAGCCCTGCAGCTCGAGCGAGACCGGCCGCGCCGGGGCGACCGTCGAGATCGCGTGCTTGTAGATCATCTGCTGCCGGCCGTCGGCGTCGATGAGCACGACGAAGCTGTCAAAGCTGCGTACAACGCCGCGCAGTTGAAACCCGTTCATGAGAAACAGGGTCACGGGGATCTTTTCCCGCCGGATGTAGTTGAGGAATGCGTCCTGAAGGTTCTGTGTCTTTTGCATGATCGCCGCTCCTTTGGCCGGAGCGGATACACATTTATTTATCATAGCACAATCTGCCGCTCCGTGAAATAGTGAATTTATACAAATCCGGTCGAAATGGCAGTTTCCTCCGGATTTGTACAGGCCACTATTCTATACCGCGGCCGGATAAGAATTGCGTCGAAAGGCGGCACGCCCGGTCCATGTCCGGCGTTTTTTCGTGCCGGATCCAGAACAGGTCCGGATCGCGCCGCAGCCACGTGAGCTGGCGCTTGGCATAGCGCCGGGAGGCGAGCTGGATGGCGGCGACGGCGTCCTGCGGCGATGCCTCGCCCCGCACGGCGGCAACGGCCTCCTTGTAGCCGATGGCCTGCATGGCCGTGCAGTCGGCCGGGACACCGGCGGCCAGCAGCGCGCGCACCTCGTCAAACAGGCCCTGGCGCACCATGGCGTCCACGCGCCGGTCGATGCGGTCGTAGAGATCCTGCCGGTCGGCGAAATCGAGCGCGATCTTTGCCGCGTCGTACCGCGGCGGCACGGCGCGGGTCTCGGCGTCGTGCTGCGTGATGGTCTTGCCCGTGAGGATGTAGACCTCCATGGCGCGCACGATGCGCTTCTTGTCCGTGGGGTGGAGCCTGGCCGCCCGCTCGGGGTCGACCTTGCGCAGCTCGCCGAGCAGGCCCTCGCCGCCGATTTCGTCATAGCGCTCGCTCAGCTCCTGCCGCAGCGCGGTGTCGGCCGTGCCGTCGGCGAACGTGCGCCCGGCGATGAGTGAGTCGATGTACAGCCCCGTACCGCCGACGACAATCGGCAGTTTTCCCCGCGCGAGAATGTCGTCCACGCAGGCGGCCGCCTGCGCCGCATAGCGCGAGACGGAGTAGTTTTCCGCGGGATCGGCGATGTCGATCATATGGTGCGGCACGCCCTGCATCTCTTCCGGCGTTGGCTTGGCCGTGCCGATGTCCATGCCGCGGTAGATCTGCATCGAGTCGGCCGAGACGACCTCGCCGCCCAGGCGCTGCGCGAGCGCCACGCCGAGCGCGGTCTTGCCCGAGGCGGTCGGGCCGGTGATGACGACAATTTTTGGCTGCATCGTGGCAGTCTCCTTTCCGTGAGGGAGAATTCAAAAAGATTATGTTGAAAAGTATTAGAAATGTGTTAGAATGAAAGCACATTTCCCAGTTTTCAAGAAGGTGAACCCATGAAGATCAAAATTTCTGCCGACAGCACGTGCGATCTTTCGCCGGAGCTGATCGAGCGCTACCACATCGGCATCACGCCGCTGTACATCATCCGCGGCGAGGAGACCCTGCGCGACGGCATCGACGTGCGTCCCGAGGAGCTCTACGAGTACGCAAATGTCACGGGCAAGCTCTGCAAGACCGCGGCGGTGAACGTGTCGGACTATCTGGCGTACTTCGCCGCGTGCCGGGAGGAATATGACGCCGTGATCCACTTCACGATCTCGAGCGACATGTCCGCCTGCTACCAGAACGCCTGCATCGCGGCGCAGGAGTTTACGAACGTCTACCCCGTGGACTCGCGCAACCTCTCGACCGGCATCGGCCACCTGGTGCTCGACGCGGCCGAGATGGCCGAACAGGGCATGGACGCGGCCGACATCGCATCGGCGCTGGAGAAAAAGCGCGAGAAGCTCGATGTCAGCTTCGTGATCGACACGCTGGAGTATCTCAAGCGCGGCGGCCGCTGCTCGGCGCTCGTGGCCATGAGCGCCAACCTCCTGCACCTCAAGCCGTGCATCGAGGTCAAGGACGGCAAGATGGGCGTCGGCCACAAGTACCGCGGCAAGCTCGAAAAGTGCTACGTGCAGTACATCGAGGAGCGGCTCAAGGGCCGCGACGACATCGACTGCCATCGCATCTTCATCACGGACTCCGGCTGTGACGAGGCCACGTGGCGGGAGCTCGAGCGTGTCGTGCGCGCGTGCCAGCCGTTCGAGGAGGTCATCCACACGCGGGCCGGCTGCACGGTGTCGAACCACTGCGGACCCGGCTGCATGGGCATTTTGTACTATCACAAGTAAACGAAGCTGTGCAGGCTGACAGGGAGCGCGTTCCGGCGCTCCCTGCTTCTTTTTTAAACAATGCGCTTGAAGAGCTTGTCCAGCTCCCGGCGCGTGAGCGTCACGGCGACGGGGCGGCCGTGCGGGCAGTATTTCACCTCGCCCGCGCACACCGCGTCCGCCAGACGCAGCAGCTCCTCGGGTTCGGTCTGCCAGCCGGCCTTGATGGCAGCCTTGCACGCCACGGTCTTGAGCACCTCGTCGCGCACGGATTGCGCGTCCATGTGCGCGCCGTGGCGCAGCTGCGCGCAGATCTCCTCGAGCGCGGGCAGTGCGTCCGCCGCGTCGAGCTGCGCGGGCACGCCGCGCAGAATGTAATCATTGCGGCCGAACGGCTCGAGCGTGAAGCCGAGCTCCGCGAGCACGTCGCCGTACTGCTGCAGCACGTCGGCATCGCTCGCGTCCGGCGTGAAGGGCAGCGGCTCGAGCAGCGTCTGCGACGGGATGTCGGCAGGGCTCTGCCGCAGGCGGTCAAAGTTGATGCGCTCGTGCGCCGCGTGCTTGTCGATGAGGATGAGCGTCTCGCCCTTTTCGACGAGGATGTACGTGTGCATCGCCTCGCCGATCAGGCGGGCGGGCGGCTCGGCCGGGGGCGCGGCGCTCTCGAGCGGGGAGGGCGTTTCCGCCTCCGGCTCGATGGCGGTCTGCACGATCTGCGCGGCCGGTGTGGCCGGCATGGGGTGCGCGGGCGCGGAAAACACCGGCGGCGGGGCCACGCGCGGCGCGGCGAAGGCCGACGCCGTCGGCGAGCGGAGCGCGGCCGTCTCCTCCGCCGGGGCGGCGGGGGCATAGGTGCGCGCGGGCGCAAATGCCGGCGCTGCGGGCGCGGCCGGGGCTGCTTTCGGCACAGCCGGCACGAACGGGTCTGCCTTCGGCGCGGGCGCCGGTCTGGCAGCCGCCTTCGCCAGCGTGGTCACAGGCGCTTTTTCCGCTTCGAGCGCGGCGCGCGCGCCGTAATACACGGCGTCAAACACCGCGCGCTCGTGCGTGAACTTTACCTCGGTCTTGGCCGGGTGGACGTTCACGTCCACGGCCGCACAGCTGAGCTCCACATACAGCACGCACGCGGGGAAGCGGCCCACGAGCAGCGTGTTGCGGTAGGCCTGTTCGAGCGCGGCCTGCAGTGCGGCGGAGCGGATCCACCGGCCGTTGCAGAAGAAGTACTGCTGCGCGCGGCTGCCGCGCCCGGCGGCGGGCGAGGAGATGAAGCCGTGCACGCGCGCGCCGTCGGCCTCGCCCTCGCAGGGCAGCAGGCTCATGGCGAGGTCGCGCCCGAGCAGACTGTAGACGCAGCTGTCGAGCTTGTTGTCGCCGGGGGAGAAGAAGACCTCCTCCCCGTCGCGGATGCAGCGCACGGACACGTCCGGCCGGCCGAGCGCGCACCGCAGCGCGGCGGCGGCGCAGGCCGCGCCTTCCGCGCGGTCGGACTTCAGGAATTTGCGCCGCGCGGGCGTGTTGAAAAACAGGTCGCGCACGATCATCGTCGTGCCCTCGGGGCAGCCGGTCTCGTACATGTCCTGAATGTCGCCCGCGTCGAGCGTCATGTGCGTGCCGGATGCCGCGCCGCGCTGCCGCGTCGTGAGCGTGATGTGCGACACGGCGCTGATCGCGGCCAGCGCCTCGCCGCGAAAGCCCATCGTGCCGATGGCCTCGAGCCCCTGCTCGTCGTGCAGCTTGCTCGTCGCGTGGCGCAAAAACGCGATGCCTGCGTCCTCTGGCGCCATGCCGCAGCCGTCGTCCGTCACGCGCAGATACGTCGCGCCGCCGCCGCGCAGCTCCACCGTCACGGTGCGGGCCCCGGCGTCAAATGCGTTTTCCACCAGCTCCTTGACCACCGAGGCGGGCCGCTCCACGACCTCGCCCGCGGCGATCAGATCCGCCAGATGCGGAGAGAGAATTTGAATATCGGGCATCGTTTGCCCTCCTTTAAGTACAGTCCATGGGGCGCGTGCGCCCCGCGCGTATATTATAAAGGATTGTCATTGAAAATTCCACCGCGAAATGCTACAATATTCTATCACACTTCAAATTTTATCCGGCCGGAGCCGGACAGGCAGGAGCATCGCATGAGTTATCAGAGAACGGAGATCCCCGAATCGGACATCCAGCACCAGTTGGATATCTGCGCGCAGCTGCGCGCGCACTTCACCGCCGGCGGCCGCCAGCCGCTGGCCATGGTCGATACCTACGGCTGCCAGCAGAACGAGGCCGACAGCGAAAAGCTGCGCGGTTATCTGCGCGCCATGGGCTTTGATTTCACACAGGACGAATTCGCGGCCGACGTCGTCGTCATGAACACCTGTGCCGTGCGCGAGCACGCCGAGACGCGCGTGTTCGGCAACGTCGGCGCGCTGACGCATACCAAGGCGCGCAACCCCAACCAGATCATCGCGGTCTGCGGCTGCATGGCGCAACAGGCGCATGTGGCCGAGAAGCTGAAAAAGTCCTACCGCATCGTCGACCTCGTCTTCGGCCCGCATGAGCTGTGGCGCTTCCCGGAGCTGCTGCGCACCGTCTGCACCGAGCACCGGCGGGTGTTCGCCATCGCGCCGGCGGACGGCAGCGTGGCCGAGGGCATCCCCCAGCAGCGCGACGGCAGCGTCAAGGCATGGCTGTCGATCATGTACGGGTGCAACAACTTCTGCACCTACTGCATCGTGCCGTATGTGCGCGGGCGCGAGCGCTCCCGCCACCCGGACGAGATCGAGCGCGAGGCGCGCGAGCTCGTCGCGGCGGGATATAAGGACATCACGCTCCTGGGGCAGAACGTCGACTCCTACGGCCGCGACCTCGACGAGGACGTGGACTTTGCCGATCTCATCCGGCGGCTCAACGCCATCCCGGGCGACTTTGTCATCCGCTTCATGAGCAGCCACCCGAAGGACGCGACGGAAAAGCTCTTTCGCGCCATGGCCGAGTGCGAAAAGTGCGCGCACCAGATGCACCTGCCCGTGCAGAGCGGCAACGACCGCGTCCTGCACGCGATGAACCGCGGCTACACGCGCGAGAAATATCTGGCGCAGGTGGCGCTCGCGCGGCAGTACATGCCCGATCTTGTGCTCACGACGGACATCATCGTGGGTTTCCCCGGCGAGACGGACGCCGAATTTGACGACACGCTCTCGCTCATCGAGACCGTGCGCTACGACGCGATGTTCACCTTCATCTACTCGCCGCGCGTCGGCACGCCGGCGGCGAAGATGCCCGACCCCTACACCCGCGCGCAGAAGCAGGTGCGCTTTGACGCGCTCGTCGCGGCGGCCAACCGCATCTCGGAGGAAAAGCACCGTGCCTATGAGGGCAGCGTGCAGCGCGTGCTCGTCGACGGGGCCGACGGCCGGGGCGACCATCCGCTCACGGCGCGCACGAAGGGCGGCCGCCTCGTGCATATGCGCGGGGACGCATCCCTTGTCGGCCGGTTCGTGGACGTGAAGATCACCGGAAGCAACACCTGGGCGCTCTATGGCGAGGAGGTATGACGCATGGCGGAACTGACGCCGATGAAGCGGCAATATTATGAGATCAAGCAGCGCAACCCCGACTGCCTGCTGTTTTTCCGGCTGGGTGATTTCTATGAGATGTTCGACGACGACGCGCGCCTGGCCGCGCGCGAGCTCGACCTCACGCTCACGACGCGCGACCGCAATGTCGAGGATCCGGCCGAGCGCACGCCCATGTGCGGCGTGCCGTACCACTCGGCCGAGGCGTACATCGGCCGCCTGATCGCCAAGGGCTACAAGGTGGCCATCTGCGAGCAGCTGGAAGACCCCGCGCTGGCCAAGGGGCTGGTCGACCGCGACGTGATCCGCATCATCACGCCCGGCACAGTCACGGCCTCGTCCATGCTCGAGGAGAACAAATCGAACTACCTCTGCGCGGTGTATCTCAGCGCGCAGTCCGGCGGCACGGCGTTCTGCGACCTCTCGACGGGGGAATTCTGCGCCGCGAACTATCCGGCCGACGCCGTGAGCCACATCCTCAACGAGCTCGGCCGCTTCGCTCCGCGCGAGGCCGTGTGCGCCGACGCGGCGGCGGAAAATGACGACATCCGCACCTTCCTCACCAAGCGCCTCGGCAGTCTGATTGAGGCGGGTGGCGACCGGTTTGAATACATGGCGGCAGCCGCGCGCGTGTGCGAGCAGTTTGGCGTGCAGAGCACGGACGCGCTCGGTCTCGGCGAGGCGCCGGCGGCCGTGTGCGCGGCCGGGGCGCTGCTGGCCTACCTGCACGAGACGCAAAAGTGCGACCTTGGCCACATCCGGCGGCTGGAGCTGCTGGGCGACGACCACTACATGGAGCTGGACTACACCACGCGCCGCAACCTGGAGCTGACGGAAAACCTCCGCTCCGGCGAAAAGCGCGGCAGCCTCCTCTGGGTGCTCGACAAGACGAAAACGCCCATGGGCGGCCGCCTGCTGCGCGCGTGGGTGGAGCGCCCGCTGCTCAGCCCTGTGCAGATCCGCCGCCGGCTCGGCGCGGTGGAGGAGCTGGTGGGCGACAACGTCCTGCGGGGCGAGCTCATCCGCTGCCTGCGCGAGATCGGCGACATGCAGCGTCTTGTCTCCCGCGCGGTGTACGGCTCTGCCAACGGGCGCGACCTGCACGCGCTGGCCCTGTGCTGCGCGCAGCTGCCGAACCTGACAGCGCTGCTGAAGGATGTGCACAGTGCGGCCCTGCGCGATATTGCGCAGATGGATACGCTCGCCGATCTCTGCGCGCGCATCGACCGCGCCATCTGCGACGAACCGCCGTTTTCCGTGCGCGAGGGCGGCATCCTCCGCCCAGGCTACAGCGAGGAGGTTGACCGCCTGCGCAACGTGCGCGACCACGGCGCGCAGACCGTCGCCGAGCTCGAGCAGCGCGAGCGCGAGCGCACCGGCGCGAAAAAGCTCAAGGTCGGCTACAACAAGGTTTTTGGCTACTACATCGACATTCCGAACAGCGCGGGCGTCACCGAGCTGCCGGACGACTATATCCGCAAGCAGACGCTGGTGTCGAGCGAGCGCTATTTCACGCGCGAGCTCAAAGACCTCGAGAACACGCTCCTGACGGCGCGCGAGCGCATCGCGGAGCTGGAGTACACGCTCTTCAACGAGGTGCGCCAGCTCGTCGCGGGCGAGGTCGCGCGCGTGCAGGCGGCGGCGGACGCCGTTGCCCGGCTCGACGCGCTGTGCTCGCTGGCGGAGACGGCGGTGAAAAACCACTACGTCTGCCCCGAGGTCGATCTCTCGCGCACGCTCGACATCCGCGAGGGGCGTCATCCCGTTGTCGAGCAGGCGCAGAAGGACAGTCTCTTTGTCCCGAACGACACGTTCCTCAACGACGCGGACGACCGCGTCGCCATCGTGACCGGGCCGAACATGGCCGGTAAATCCACGTACATGCGCCAGACCGCGCTCATCGTGCTCATGGCGCAGATGGGCTCGTTCGTCCCGGCCAAGAGCGCCGTCATCGGCGTGGTCGACCGCGTGTTCACGCGCATCGGCGCGTCCGACGATCTCGCCGCCGGGCAGAGCACGTTCATGGTCGAGATGAGCGAGATGGCCAACATCCTCCGCCACGCCACGGCGCAGAGCCTGCTCATCCTTGATGAGATTGGCCGCGGCACGTCCACCTACGACGGCATGGCCATTGCCCGCGCGGTGCTCGAATACTGCGCAGACCCCCGCCGCCTCGGCGCCAAGACCATGTTCGCCACGCACTATCATGAGCTGACCGCGCTCGAGCAGACGCTGCCCGGCGTGCGCAACTACAACATCACGGCCAAAAAGCAGGGCGGCACGCTGCTGTTCCTGCGCAAGATCGTCGCCGGCGCGGCCGACGACAGCTACGGCATCGAGGTCGCCAAGCTCGCCGGCGTGCCCGACGCGATCATTACGAAGGCCAAGACCTACCTGCGCGAGCTGGAGTCCGGCGCGACGGAGCTGGCCGCGCCCGCCCACGCGGCGCAGGATGCGGCGCAGATGACGCTCGGCGACGCGGCCGGGGACGAAATCGCCGAGCAGCTGCGCAGCATCGACCTCAACACGATCACGCCACTCGAGGCTATGCGCCTGCTCTTTGAGCTGCAGCAGAAAGCGAGGGGCTGACGTGGAACATCCCAACACGGCGTGGAGTGACCCCATGCCGCGCGGCGCGCGCATCGCGGGCTGGGTGTATTTCCCCATCCATGCGGTCGTGCTGCCGCTGACGCTCGGTATGCTGCTCCTGGCGGTGCTCGGTGAGCTGCCGTCGGACGTGACGTGCAACGTTCTGTATTACCTCTGCGGCCTTGTGTTCACGCTCATCGCCATGTGGCGGTTTCTGCGCCGCAGCTTTGACACAATGGTCGGCAGCATCCTGCGCTGCCTCGGCATGATGTTTGCCGCCTACGGCATCGACGTGCTGCTCTCGCTCGTGCTGCAGCTCGGCACGAGCCTCATCGGCGAGCTGCCCGTGCCGAACAACGATGCTGTGACCGGCCTCGCCCGGACGGACTACAAGCGCATGATCGCCGTCGCGGTGCTCATGGCGCCGCTCGTGGAGGAGTGCCTGTTTCGCGGCGTGGTCTTCGGCACGATCCGGCCGAAGAGCCGCTTTTGGGCCTATGCCGCGTCGATCGCGCTCTTCTCGCTCTACCATGTCTGGCAGTATGTGCTCGTGTATCAGGATCCGAAGCTGCTGCTCTCGGCGCTGGCGTATGTGCCGGTGTCAGCCGCGCTCACGTTCTGCTATGAGCAGACGCGCTCGATCTGGCCACCGGTGTTTTTCCACATGTGCATCAACGCGCTCTCACTCACAGTGCTCACCGGGTGAGGGCAGAAAAAACCGCCGCTTTCCGAAGAGGAAAGCGGCGGTTTTGAGTTTGTCGGAAAAACCGGAGGTTTTCCCGACAAAAGGCTTGCAGTCTGCTGTGCGCAGAATTTGTGTGCCTGTGGCGCACAAATTCCACACTTGCAGTCTGAGAAGTATTTTCTCTCACGCATATGTCGCGCGAGAAAATGATTGCACTTTTTTGCCGCCTGCGGGCGGCAAACTCTGCGAGGCTTTTTATGCTTCTGCTTTTTCGTACACGCAAAACTGATAGCCCACGCCGTCGTGCTCCGCACGCGGCTCGGCGGATACGCAGCGCCACGCGGGGTCGGCGTCCAGATCCGGAAAAAACACGTCCGAGTGGGGCGCGGCGTCGATTTTCGTGACGTATACGCGCGTCAGGTGGGGAAACATCTGCCGAAACACGCTGTCTCCGCCGATGACGAAGCAGCGGTCATACTGCGCGGCGGCGGCCGCGGCCTCCGCCGGGGAGTGCACCACCTGCGCGCCCTCGATCACGATGTTCTGCCGCGTGAGCACGAGGTTTTCGCGCCCCGGCAGCGGCCTGCCGCCCGGAAAATCGTCCAGCGTGCGCCGGCCGACGATCACGGCCGCGCCCATCGTCAGCTCGCGGAAGCGGCGGCGGTCGGCCGGGATCACGAGCGGCTGCGTGCCCTTGGCCCCGATGCCCCAGTCGGCATAGACGGCGACGATCGCATCCATGGCTCAGTCCTCCTTACACCGCGATGGGGATCTTCCCCGTGAACTCGCTGTATTCGTACCCCTCGACGCGGAAGCTGTCGCGGGTGAAGGCGTAAAAATCGTGCACGTCCGGGTCGATGAAAAACTGCGGTGCCGGTTTCGGCTCGTTCTGGATCAGCTGCTCGATGACCGGCACGTGGCGGTCGTAGATGTGCGCGTCGGCAATGACGTGCACCAGCTCGCCCGCCTGCAGACCGGACACCTGCGCGAACATGTGCACGAGCACGGCGTACTGCACGACGTTCCAGTTGTTCGCCGCGAGCATGTCCTGGCTACGCTGGTTGAGGATGGCGTTGAGCGTGTTGCCCGAGACGTTGAACGTCATCGAGTACGCACACGGATAGAGCGCCATCTCGTGCAGATCCTCGAACGTATAAATATTCGTCAGGATGCGGCGGGAGGCAGGGTTGTGCTTCAGGTCGTAGAGCACGCGGTCCACCTGGTCGAATTCACCCTCGGGATACTGGTGCTTGACGCCGAGCTGGTAGCCGTAGGCCTTGCCGATCGAGCCGGTCTCGTCGGCCCACTGATCCCAGATGTGGCCGCGCAGGTCGTGGATGTTGTTCGACTTCTGCTGCCAGATCCACAGCAGCTCGTCCACGGCGGTCTTCCAGTAGGTGCGCCGCAGCGTCAGCAGCGGAAATTCTTTGGACAGGTCATAGCGGTTGACGATGCCGAACTTTTTGACCGTGTGCGCCGGCGCGCCGTCGTCCTCCCAGTGGGGGCGCACCGCCTGATCGGTGTCCCAGACGCCGTGCGTCAGAATGTCGCGGCAGTTGCGGATAAAGACCTCGTCTGCGTAGCTCATCGTTCGGCTCCTTTCAAATAACACTT
>ENA-UEQS01001054-UEQS01001054.1-human-gut-metagenome-genome-assembly--contig:-NODE-1054-length-18657-cov-14.562809_pt1 | contig 18657 bp, 20 predicted proteins | sample MGYA00242953_ERZ507953 | MGnify/ENA primary metagenome ERZ507953 (study PRJEB26167, sample SAMN06115474) | human gut metagenome | host: Homo sapiens | place: China:Jiangsu | collected 2016-07-06...
GTTGCGAAGAATTTAATAATAAAATATAACAGTTATTAAATTTCTTAAAACAGGTGAAATCTCAATCGGAATTTGTGAGGGTAATTATGATAAATTTTTTGAATGATATAAGGAATGCAGAAAATCCAATATCCAATAATAGAAAACTTATAAATACCATAGCGATATTGTTTCTCGGAATAGCTTTGGGAACTTTCTCAAAATATCTGGATTTTCGTCAAACTGAACTTCCAGGTGTGCTTATGGCAATAAATGGAGTCTTAGATATTGGTAATTTTCTTGGGCGTTTTGCAATCTGGATATTGATTGCACTGTGTATTTCTATTTATAGCAATTCTGCAATAAGAGCAAGCATCAATGTTTTTGTATTCTTTGTTGGTATGGTTGCAAGCTACTATTTGTATTCAAACTATATTGCAGGATTTTTCCCAAGAAGTTATGCGATGATTTGGTTTGGATTTACAGCTGTTTCTCCATTATTGGCTTTTGTCTGTTGGTATGCAAAGGGGAAAAGCAAACTGGCATTTATACTATCAGCGCTGATTTTGGCAGTATTGTTCAATATGTGCTTTGTATATGGATGCTGGTATTTTAATGCAAAATCTGTTTTGGAAGTGATAGTCTTTATTATTGGACTTATTGTTTTGAGGAGAGACACATTGAGGAGTTCTGCGCTAATGGGAACGATTAGTATAGTTCTTGCAGTTTTACTTGATATGGTTATTCCATTTCATTTTGGATAAACAACTTCCAGTTTATCGCGCTCTCCCGCCGCAGGGTTTGGGGCACCGCACGCCCCAGCAAGAAGCTGTCCCAAGGGGCAGGAAATTTTCAAGAATTGAAAATTTGTGGCCACGGGACGATTCTTGCTCTCACCGTCAGAATCATCCGCCTTGCACTCGTAGTCATTTTGTGATACAATTATCCCGATAGGAGGTATCTCGTATGATGCAGACATTCGTTCGCCCTTCCCGGGATCTGCGCAACCATTACGCCGAAATTTCGGAGATGCTCAAAGATCATGATCATGTGATCATCACGAATCATGGCCGTGGAGAATCAGTTCTCATCAACATTGAGGACTACGCCAAGTACGAAGAGTTTTTGCACCAGCGATATGTTGCCGAGGCACTTGCCAAGGCAAAACAGCAGGCGGCTGACCCCGACACGCAGTGGGCAGACCACGAAAGCGTATGGGAGACGCTGGGCAAGCAGTATGACGTATAAAATTAAATATCTGCCCCTTGCTGTGCAGGATTTGAATGAGATTGCCCGGTATCTGTCTGGCTTTTACCCTAAAACGGCCAGCCGCGTACTGAAAGAGCTGCGAGAGAAGATCACAAAATTGGGCGATACCCCGAAAATGTGCGAGGTCTACCACCCTGACCCTGCTTACCGTAGAATGGTCGTAGACCAATATTTGGTGTTTTACCGCGTCAACGATGAAATAAAGACTGTGGAAGTCCACCGTGTGTTGCGCGGTACTTGGAATTTGCCGCAGTATCTGGAATAAATTCAGGTTCGACTGCTGTGGACAATGCTCCACCAAGCCAAGAGCCTCTGACTTAGGTCAGGGGCTTTTTTATTGCGTCACCCACCAACCCACGTCAGAGCAGGACGGGACAGGACGAGAACAGCAAATCAAAATTTATGGAGGAAACCATGGGCGATTTTACGATAGAAGATATGCTTGCGATACAGCAGGCCCTGCAGGAAAAATATAAAGACAAGTGGGAGCCGATCGGCCCGGAGGCCGGCAAGCACAAACTGTTATGGATGCTCGGTGAAGTAGGCGAAGTTATCGACATTATCAAGAAGAGCGGAGACCAAAAGGCTGTTGAGGATGCAGAAGTTCGGCAGCATCTCGTGGAAGAAATGGCGGATGTGCTCATGTATTACAATGACGTCCTTCTGTGCTATGGGATCAGCGAGCAAGAACTGAAAGAGGCATATACCGCCAAGTTCAAGAAGAACATGACCCGCTGGTAATTCCCGGTTATCGCGCTCTCCCGCCGCAGGGTTTGGGGCAGGCACGCTATCCAAACCTCCAATTTTCCGCACCAAAGGGGCAAAATCTTGGCCAGTATTGCCGTTGCGCCGCAGGGATTTTTGGATTATACTGTTGACTTGTATCTTACTTTGTATTTTCCTGTTCAGTCGAGCCAAAGGAGGCATCCTTACGAACTATCTGTTTCAATTTGCGCGCATTCTGGCGTTCTGTTTTCTGGGCGAGATCTGCCACGCAGTGCTCCCGCTCCCCATCCCGGCCAGCATCTACGGCCTGCTGCTGCTCTTGGCCGCGCTCCGCTTCGGCATCGTGAAGCTCGAGCAGGTCAAGGAAGTGGGCCTGTTCCTCACCGGCATCTTCCCGCTGCTGTTTGTGCCTGCCGCCGCGGGCGTCATGGAGCTGTGGGCTGAGATGGGCGAGATGCTGCTGCCCATCGTCATCGCCATCATCCCGGTGACGGTGCTGGTCCTCGTGAGTGCAGGCCGCACCACCCAGGCCCTCACCAGCCGCCGCGCTGCAAAAAAGGAGGCCGAACATGACTGATCTCTTACAGGGCTTCCTCTCCGGGTCCGCCGCGTGGGGCGTGCTGCTGACGCTGGCCGCTTTCGCGCTGGGTGCTCTCATCAACAAAGCCACCGGCAAGGCCATCTTCAACCCGCTGCTGCTGGGCAGCATCTTCGTCATCATCCTGCTGAGTGTGCTGAACATCTCCTACGCCGACTACAAGGTCAGTGCCGCCCCGGTGAACTATCTGCTGCTGCCGGCCACCATCAGCCTCGCTATCCCGCTCTATGAAAAGTGGGATTTGCTGAAAGAGAACGCCGCCGCCATCATCGCGGGCATCTCAGTGGGTACGCTGGTGAGCCTGGGCAGCGCTTTGGCTCTGGCCCTCGCGCTGGACCTCACCCGGGAGCAGTACGCCACCCTCCTGCCGAAGTCCGTCACCACGGCCATCAGCATGGACGTCGCCGCTGAGCTGGGCGGCATCGCGGCTCTGACGGGTGCCATCGTCATCCTCACCGGCATCGCGGGCAACCTGCTGGCCGAGGTGGTCTGCAAGATCTTCCACATCACCGACCCCATCGCAAAGGGCGTCGGCATCGGCACCTCGGCCCATGCCGTAGGCACCAGCAAAGCTCTGCAGATGGGTGAGGTCGAAGGTGCCATGAGCGGCCTGTCCATCGCCGTGGCCGGCGTCCTCACCGCCGTGCTCTGCCCCCTCTTCGTCGGCTTCATTCAGTAAAGATAGACAAAGTATCGCCCTCTGTACCGGCACAATGCCAATACAGAGGGCGATACTTTTTGCTTTTTAAGACCCGGCTTCTTCCCGCTCGGCTTTCTGGCGTTCCACCTCGGCGATGACCTCGGCGGCCTTTTCGTCGATGGCCACAGGCTCTGCCGCCGGGCAGGCCAGACAGTAACCCTGCAGCAGGTCCACGCCCATCTCCAGCACCTTGCGCAGCTCCGACAGCGTTTCCACGCCCTCAGCCAGCACATAGATGCCGCGGGGGCGGGCATAGTCGATGAGGGTCTTGAGGAACTGCTGTTTGTCGGCATCGGTATCAATGCCCCGGATGATGGCGATGTCCACCTTGACATACTTGGGCGCGACCGTCAGCAGGCTGTTGCCGTTGCTGTAGCCGCTGCCGTAGTCATCCAGCGCAAAGGCGCCGGGCGAACCGAGGAAATCCCGCTTCCGTTCCAGCTCCCGTTCGTTCATCTCTTCCTCCTCGGTGATCTCCACCACCAGCTTCGGAAGGGTGGCACTGTGGGCCTCGCAGTAGCTCGCCCAGTCCTCATCGCTCAGGCTGACGCTGGCTATGCTGTTGACGAAGATGAGAGCGTCAGCGTCCAGTTTACCGGCAGCTTCCAGCTCCTCGTAGCACTCGCAGGCCCGGAAGAGAGTCAGCTTCTCAATATCATACATCCGGCCCATCTCGCTGGCCAGCTGCATTACCGTGAGCGGCGAACGCAGGGTGGGCAGCTGGGGCCGCATCAGGGCCTCATAGGCCACCACATGGCCGTCGTGAGCTGAGACGATGGGCTGGAAGTCGTAGTCCACCCGCCGCTCCCGGATGAGTTTTTCAAAGTCGCTGCGCTGCTCCATCGCATAGACACCGGCGCGGTAGCGCTCCATGTCGAACTCCCGTATCTCGCCCTTGGTGGAATGCTTGACTTCATACATTGCAAAGTCCGCATACTTCTTGAGGGTGTCGAGGTCCAGTGCGTCCTCCGGATACCATGCCACGCCGCCGGACATCCGGATGCACAGACCCTTGCCGTCCGGCAGAGCAGCACTGCTCTGGGCAAAGTTCTCTTCCAGCTTCTTGATGTCCGCCCGCAGGGCCTCCCGCGTCTCATAGCCGTAGAACAGCAGCAGGAACTCGTCGCCGGAAAGGCGGGCCACCACAGTGCCGCCGGGCGAGTTCTGCCGTAAGCTGTGGGCCGTCTGCCGCAGATAAATGTCACCCCAGTCGTGGCCATAAGTGTCGTTGATGATCTTCTTGAGGTTGTCGAGGTCGGTCATCATCAGGGCCGCGTGACGGAGAGTATCGGGCTTCTCGAACAGCTCCCCGCAGACCACGAGGCACAACACCAGAGCTGCAGCCGCCGCAAACGCGGCCAGAGATGTAAACACGTTCTGGAAAAATCAGCAATATCACAACAGCTTTTTTCAGATTTTGTCGATTTTTACGTTTCCCCTTTTCCACGAAAAAAAGCAGGGCAGGCCCGCGCCGTCCAAAGCTTCCAGCTTTTGGCAAAGCGCAGGTCTGCCCTGCATCGGATATTCAGCTTACAGCTTGCTCAGCTGGGGACCCTGAGCGGTATCCTTCACGGCCCAGCCCATCTCGGTGAGCTGTGCGCGGATGGCGTCGGCAGCAGCCCAGTCCTTGGCCTTCTTGGCGGCGGCACGCTTCTCCACCAGTTCAGTCACCTCGGCGGGAACTTCGTCCTTCTTGCGGTTGTACATCAGGCCCAGCACGCCGGTGATCTCGTCGAAGGCGGCAGCGCCGGCTTCGAGAGCAGCCTTACTGGAAGCGGCGGACAGGGTGTTGATGTCCTTCACGAGGTCGAAGACAGCAGCCAGGGCGTCGGGGGTGTTCAGGTCGTCGTCCATGGCAGTGCAGAATTTCTTCTTTGCTTCCTCGGCCTTCTCCTTCAGCGTCTCGTCGGTGCCGAACGCGGTCTTGCTCAGGGCAAAGTCGAGGTTCTCGCGGCAGGTGTAGAGGCGCTCGAGGCTGTTCTTGCAGCTCTCGATGAGGTCTACGGTGTAGTTCAGCGGCATCCGGTAGCCGGCGGTCAGCATAAAGTAGCGGATGGGCTCGTAGCCGTAGAGGTTGGCCACGTCGCGGACGGTGAAGAAGTTGTGCAGGCTCTTGGACATCTTCTGATTGTCCACATTGATGAAGCCGTTGTGCATCCAGTAGCGGGCGAACTCGCAGCCGTTGGCGCACTCGCTCTGGGCGATCTCGTTCTCATGGTGGGGGAAGATGAGGTCCTGACCGCCGCAGTGGAGGTCGATGGTCTTGCCCAGATGGGTGCGGCTCATAGCACTGCACTCGATGTGCCAGCCCGGACGGCCCATGCCGTAGGGGCTCTCCCATGCAGGCTCGCCGGGCTTTGCGGCCTTCCAGACGGCAAAGTCGGCGGGGTCTTCCTTCAGGTCGTCCTCCATCTGGCTGCGCAGCTCGCGGTTGCCGCTCTCGAGGTCGTCCAGCTTGAGGTGGCTCAGCTTGCCGTACTCGGGGTCGCTCTTGACACGGAAATAGACGTCGCCGTTCTTTGCGACATAGGCGTGGCCGCTCTCGATGAGGTCTTTCACGATGTCGAGGATCTGCTGGATATGCTCGGTAGCGCGGGGCTGGACGGTTGGCTTTTTGCAATTCAGACCGGCGGCATCCTTGAGGTACTCGGCCTCGAAGCGCTGGGCGACTTCCTTCATGGAAGTACCCTCTTCCTGGCCCTTCTTGATGAGCTTGTCATCGATGTCGGTGATGTTGGAGACATAGATGACCTTGTTGCCGCGGTACTCGAGGTAGCGGCGCAGGGTGTCGAAGACGATGAGCGGGCGGGCATTGCCGATGTGGATATAGTTGTAGACGGTGGGGCCGCAGACGTAGATGCGGTACTCGCCCGGCACCTGCGGCACGAACTCTTCCTTCTGGCGGGTCAGGGTGTTGAAGATCTGCATAGTTGAATACTCCTTTTTGTGGGACAGACCGGAGCCGTGATTATAAACCTCTCCGTCTCGCTTTCGCTCGACAGCTCCCCTATCGAGGGGAGCCCCTGGCAAAGAGGGCCAGCTCCTGCGAGCCTGCCCGAAAAAGCAAAAGCCTCCAACGCCATGCCAAAAGCACAGCATCGAAGGCGGTCTTTTCTCAAAATCGCGGTTCCACTCCGGTTTGTCGCTCAAAGCCGGTAACGGCGGCCATCCGCGCTGCGATACTCCGCTTCCCGCAGCGTGCTGTCCGGGCGCACTTCACGCGGCGGTCTGCAAACAGGCTTCCAGCCAACGGCCCGTTCTCTCTGCCCAGACGATGCAGCGCTACTCTGCCCGGATAAACGCATTTATCCTTTTACAAACCTATTATAATAGCCGCCGGGGCGTAAGTCAAGCGTTTGACTCCCCTGCCCGGCTTGTGCTACACTGGGCAAAAATGCAGCCCGGAGGTTTTATCATGCAGCTTATCACCGAACGTCTTTTTCTCATCCCCCTGCAGCCCGACGGGATGCGCGCCCTTCTGGCCCGCACCACCGACCCGGAACTCATCCAGCCCTACACCGATATGCTGGACCTTTCCCTCGCCCACCCCGAGCAGTGGGTCTGGTACACAGCATGGGGGCTTTACCAGAACGATTCCGGCGACTGGGTAGGCGACCTCTGCTTCAAGGGCCTGCCCGAAAATGGCCAGCCGGAAATTGGCTACGGCCTTCTGCCGGAATATGAACATCAGGGCTACGCCACCGAGGCTGTCCGCGCCGCCTGCCGCTGGGCCTTCGAACAGCCCGGCGTCACCGCCGTCGAGGCCGAGACCGCCCCTGATCATGTTGCCTCGCAGGCGGTGCTGCACCGGGTGGGCTTTGTTCCGACCGGGACTGTGGGCGCGGAAGGACCGAGGTTTATTCTGCGCCAAAAGCCTTGACTCCATCGCCAAATCAGCGCTTTCCCCCTTTACATCGCCCTCAACTTGTGCCATAATTTACTTTAATATAGCAGTTTGCCTTTTCAATGGTCTGGCAGCATCCGCAAACTGCATATCGCAAATATGCTGTTACCCATAGGCATATCTGTGAAACTTGCGATTAAGGGAAGCTGCCCTCGGCGCGGCGATTCGGCGGTGCGGGGCAGCAAGAGAGGGGTAATCTGCTATGAGCAAGATCATCATTCCGGAAAACTACACGCCCGCACTGAACCTGTACGACACCCAGCGCGCCATCGGCACCGTGAAGCGGCTGTTCGCCGACACCCTGTGCGCCACGCTGAACCTCTACCGCGTGTCGGCGCCGCTCTTCGTCGAGGCTTCTACCGGCCTGAACGACGATTTGAACGGCGTCGAGCGGAAGGTCACCTTCGACACCAAGGACAGCGGCATCGAGGTACAGGTCGTCCAGTCGCTGGCCAAGTGGAAGCGCAAGGCCCTGAAGGACTACGGCTTCCGCGTGGGCAAGGGCCTCTACTGCGACATGAACGCTATCCGCCGCGACGAGGACATGGACAACCTCCACTCCATCTATGTGGACCAGTGGGACTGGGAGAAGGTCATCCGTGAGGAAGACCGGAACGAGACGTATCTGAAGAACGTCGTGCGCTCCATCGTGTCGGCGGTCTGCGCCACCGAGATGAACCTGCACGCCATGTTCCCCCAGCTGCAGGATCTGCCGCTCCACACCCCCAACGTCACCTTCATCACCACCCAAGAGCTGGAGGATAAGTACCCCGACCTGACCCCGAAGGAGCGGGAGAATGCCATCGTCAAGGAGAACGGCACCACCTTCCTGATGAAGATCGGTGCTCCCCTCAAGAGCGGCAAGCCCCACGATGGCCGCGCCCCCGACTACGACGACTGGGATCTGAACGGCGACCTGCTGTTCTGGAACGAGCCGCTGCAGTGCAGCTACGAGCTGAGCAGCATGGGCATCCGCGTCAGCCCCGAGAGCATGGACCGGCAGCTGACCATGGCAGGCTGTGACGACCGCCGCACCCTGCCTTTCCACAAGGCAGTGCTGAACGGTGAGCTGCCCTACACCATCGGCGGCGGCATTGGCCAGAGCCGTCTGTGTATGCTGCTGCTGGGCAGTGCCCACATCGGCGAGGTGCAGGCAAGCGTCTGGGACGAAGCCACCCGCGCGGCCTGCGCAAAGGCCGGGATTCCCCTGCTGTAAGCAAAACACGAGAAAAGGCTCTCTGCCAAAACCGGCAGAGAGCCTTTTTGCATCTCAGCTTCTGAAAAGCAAGCCCACATTTTTCTTTTTGCGGCAGTTCCCGCCCAGCCGCCAGACAAGCCAGGCATAGAGCAGGTTCATGGCCAGGATGGCCGCACACCACAGCACCGTCTGCCGGGTGGTCTGCTGATAGACCAGCAGGAACGGGTAAGGCCCGGTGATGAGCCGCTGGTAATTGGCCCAGAGGGCCACAGAGCCATAGAGCATCGTGGGGACCAGCGCCAGCGGAACGCACCGCGCAGACAGCTTTGGCTCCCGTTCCAGCAGGACAAAGGAGACAAAGGCACACAGCGGGTTGAGCAGGTGGTGGTAGAGCATGGAGCTCTCGGTCAGCAGGAACACCACGCCGCCCTGGTCGGCACAGTAGGGCCCCAGCACGAACACCACGGTCAGGAAGGTCATGGTCAGGCAGCAGGTGGCAATGTACTTGAGCGTCTTGACCCAGCGGGGCAGCTGCCGCCCCGTGAACAGGCAGATCACCTGACACACCGCCACCAGCAGGCAGACGAAGAACGCAAAGACATTGGAGTTCTCGGTGTAAAAGGTGAAGGTCTGGCTGCCCACCGCTTCCCAGGTCATCCGGATGGCCACCGGCTCCCACCGCACGATGCAGAGGTTCAGGAAAATGGAACAGAGAATGGCGATCTTCTTGATCATTTTGCGGTATTGATGAAGCTGCGGTTGTCCCACAGGTACTTGATGCCGGAGATGGCGGTGGCAATGGCCACCAGCCAGCACAGCCAGTAAGAGAGGAACACGCAGTCAGCGCCTATCATAACGGAATTGCCCCAGGTCAATGCGGTGCCGAAGTAGTAGAAGATGATGGTCAGCATCTGCAGCACGGTCTTGACCTTGCCCCACATGTTGGCGGCGATGACCTTGCCGTCCTTGGCACCGGCGGCCACCATGCGCAGGCCGGACACGGCAAACTCGCGGGCCAGGATGATGCAGAGCACCACCGGGCTGCACACGCCGTCCCGCAGCATGTAAATGAAGGCCACGGTGGTCAGCAGCTTGTCGGCCAGCGGGTCGGCAAACTTGCCAAAGTCGGTGACCATGTTCCACTTGCGGGCCAGATGACCGTCCAGAAAGTCGGTGAAGCTGGCCGCTGCAAAAACAATGCCGGCCAGCAGGTAATACAGCGGCTGGAAGGTGCCGTTGGCCACCGCGTCCAGACTGGTGAGGGACACAAAGATCATGAACACCGGCACCAGCACAATGCGGGTCAGGGTAAGTTTATTGGGCAGATTCATAGGTTTTATCCTCCAATACGTTATTTTACGACTGTACCATACAGATCGTAAAGGTCGCTGTCGTCCACCAGCACATCATAGAACTGGCCGGGGTACAGCGGCTCTTCGCTGGACACGCACACGTTGCCGTCCACCTCCGGGGCATCGCCGGTGGTGCGGCACAGATACAGGCCGCTCTCTTCGTCAATGCCGTCGCAGAGCACGCGCACGGTCTGGCCCACCTTTTCGGCCTGCTTCTGGGCCATGATGCCGGTCTGGATCTGCATCACCAGCTCGGCACGCTTGTCCTTGACCTCCTGCTCGATCTGTCCGTCCATCCGTGCTGCCACGGTATTTTCCTCAGCCGAGTAGGCAAAGCAGCCCAGCCGGTCGAACTTGACCTCCTTGACGAAGTTGCACAGGTCCTCGAACTGCTCCTCGGTCTCGCCGGGGAAGCCTGCGATCAGAGTGGTGCGCAGGGTGATGCCGGGGATCTCGCGGCGCAGCTTGCCGATGACCTCCAGCAGCTCGGCGCGGTTGGAGCGGCGGTTCATGTTCTTGAGGATGGTGTCGTTGCAGTGCTGGATGGGCAGATCCAGATAGGGCACCACCTTCTCGTTGCGCTTCATGGCGGCGATGAACTCGTCGGTGATGCGCTCCGGGTAGGCGTACATGATGCGGATCCATTCCAGCCCCGGCACCTTGTTCAGCTTGTCCAGCAGCTCACAGATGCTGCCGGGCTTGCCCCAGTCCTCGCCGTAGGCGGTGGGGTCCTGCGCCACCACGATCAGCTCCTTCACGCCCTCACCGGCCAGCCAGCGAGCTTCGGCCACGCAGTCGGCCATATCGCGGCTGTGCAGCGGGCCGCGGATGCCCGGAATGGCGCAGTAGTGGCAGCGGTTGTTGCAGCCCTCGGCGATCTTTAAGTACGCATAGTGGGCCGGCGTGCCGATGACGCGCTTGCCGCCCAGCGGGAAGTCCTTCTTGGCACCGTAGCTCTCCAGATGGTCCTCGCCGTGGAACAGCCGCTCCACGATGGTGTCAATGGCCTTGTTGGAGGCGCAGCCCACCACGGCATCCACCTCGGGGATCTCTTCCTCGATCTGGCTGCGGTAGCGCTCGGCCAGACAGCCGGTCACGATGACCTTCAGATCCGGGTTCTGCTGCTTGTAGGAGCAGGCTTCCAGAATGTTCTCAATGGCTTCGGTCTTAGCGCTTTCGATGAAGCCGCAGGTGTTCACAAGGATGACATCGGCCTCCGCCAGGTCGGCCACCGTCTCATGACCGGCCGACAGCAGGATGTGCACCATCACGTCCAGGTCGACCTGGTTCTTAGGGCAGCCAAGGGAAATGCATGCAATTTTCATAGGGGATAATACTCTCTTTCTATAACTCTTCTTCCGTCCGCCGGATGGCCTCCTTGATGACCGCATAGGCAAACCCCCGGCGCTGCAATGCTGCCACCACAAGGTCGCGGCGGCCGTCGGCCAGCTTCTTGCGGTAGCGGCTGACCACCAGCGCGGCGGCAGCTTCCAGCTCCGGGCTCTCGCCGTTTTCATCCGGGGCGTATACGGTTTCCAGTGCCTGTTCGATCTGCTGGCTGTTCAGGCCCTTCTGGCGCAGGTTCTGGGCCGCAGCCCGGCGGCTCTTGCGGGCCATCAGCAGGCCGTGGGCGCGTGTCTCCGCGTAGCGGTCGTCGTTGACGTAATCCAGCTCCACCATCTCGGCCACGGCGGCGGCCGCCGCCTGCTCGGTGAAGCGGGCGCACAGCCGCTCATACAGCTGGGTGCTGGTCATCTCCCGAGCCGAAAGGGCATCCAGCGCACGGGCGCGGGCCTTGGCCGGGTCGGCACATTTTTCCGGTTCTTCCCCGCCCCGGCGCGGGCGGTAACTCTTACGGTAAAAGGACATTTAGTCCTCCACCATGATGTCCAGCTCGCTCTCGCTGCTGCGGGCCGGAGCCTTGACCACCGGCTCCTTGGTGCCCTCGGCAGGTGCGGCAGCTTCCTCGGCCTTGTCGGCGGCAGCAGCACGGCCGGACGAGCGGCGGGAAGCATAGAGCTTGTCCGCATTGGCGCGGATCTGGCCCTCGATGTCGTTGGCGATCTCCGGGTTGTCCTTCAGGAACTGCTTGGAGTTGTCACGGCCCTGCCCCAGGCGCATGTCGCCGTAATTGAACCATGCACCGCTCTTCTGCACGATGCCCAGCTTGACGCCCAGGTCCAGCAGCTCGCCCACCTTGGAGATGCCCTCGCCGAACATGATGTCAAACTCTGCCTCACGGAACGGCGGGGCCACCTTGTTCTTCACGATCTTGGCGCGGGTGTGGTTGCCAATGAACTGGCCGGAAGAATCCTTCAGGCCCTCCACGCGGCGGATGTCGATGCGCACCGAAGAATAATACTTCAGGGCACGGCCGCCGGTGGTCACCTCCGGGTTGCCGTACACGACACCCACTTTCTCACGCAGCTGGTTGATGAACACGCACACGGTGTTGGTCTTGCCGATGACGCTGGTGAGCTTGCGCATGGCCTGGCTCATCAGACGGGCCTGCAGGCCCACATGGCTGTCGCCCATCTCGCCCTCGATCTCGGCACGGGGCACCATGGCTGCCACCGAGTCCACCACGATGGCGTCGATGGCACCGGAGCGCACCAGCGCTTCGCAGATCTCCATGGCCTGCTCACCGGTGTCCGGCTGGCTGACCAGCAGATTGTTGATGTCCACGCCCAGTGCCTCGGCATACACCGGGTCCAGTGCGTGCTCCACGTCGATGAACGCTACGTCGCCGCCCTTCTTCTGGGCCTCGGCCAGAATGTGCAAAGCCAGCGTGGTCTTACCGCTGGATTCCGGGCCATACACCTCAATGATGCGGCCGCGGGGCACACCGCCCACACCCAGTGCCATGTCCAGCCCCAGGCTGCCGGTGGAAATGGCATCCACCTGCATGGCGGTATTGTCGCCCAGCTTCATCACGGCACCCTTGCCGAACTGCTTTTCGATCTGGGCCAGGGCCGTGGCCAGCGCATCCTTTTTGGCTTCCGCGCCGGTTTTTTTGGTGGCCGGGGCAACGTTGTTGTTCTGATTTTTTGCCATAGCGTGCTGCTCCTTTATCCTCATTGCCCGCAAAAACGGGCTGTGTTGTACTTTCTCTCTTAGTATAACACAAATTCCAGAATTTACAACAAGAAGTTGTTTCTATTTTTCAATTATTTTGGCCGGTGGGCAATGATGCAGCGGTCGTTGCCGCCGTAATCCCTGCGGCATTCGATGTCTGCCCAGCCATTCCCGGCCAGCAGCTCCATGACGGCCTGCCGCTGCTGCCAGCCGATCTCCAGCACCAGTGCACCACCGGGGCGCAGCGCGTCACGGTAGTGCTGCGCAAGGGCCCGGTAGAACACAAGGCCGTCATCGCCCGCTTCCAGTGCCATGGCCGGTTCCTGCGCCACCTCCGGCTGCAAATGCTGCATTTCCTCCGCCGTCAGATACGGCGGGTTGGACACGATCAGGTCCAGCTGCCCTTCCGGCAGGCTTTGCCAGTAGGTGAACAGGTCCCCCTGCACGGCCTGCACCGCCGGGGCTGCGCCGGGCAGGGCAGTGCGCACATTCTGTTCCAGATAGCGGAAGGCTTCCGGGCTTTTTTCCACGCAGGTGACCTGCGCGTCCGGGCAGAAGCGCTTGACCCCCAACCCCAGACAGCCGGTGCCTGCACATAGATCCAGCACACGGGGCGCTTTTACGCCCGCAAGGGTCTGCGCGGCGGCCTCGGCCACCACCTCGGTATCCGCACGGGGGCAGAGCACCCCCGGCCCCACGATCAGTTCAAAGTCCAGAAAGCTCCAGCGACCGCACAGGTACTGCAGCGGCTCCCGCGCTTCCCGGCGCAGGCAGAGGGACTCCAGCCGGGCAGCCTGTGCTTCGGTCAGGGGCGCGTCCGCCAGCCGGACATCCCGCCCGGTCACCAGCCGGAAAAGTTCTGCGGCGTCGTAATCCGCATCCGGGCATCCGGCCGCCGTCAGACGGGCTTCCAACTGCTGCACCGCGTCCCGCGGGGTCATACCTGCCGTTACCATTTGCCTTCCTCCGGGTTTTCCGGCAGCACCGGGGTCACGGCCGCAATGGCCACCTCGATCATGCTGTCATCCGGCTCAAACACTGTGAGGTGCTGCACCCAGATGCCGGGCTGACGAATGATGCGGGTGGCAAGGTTATCCGACCGGCCGCACCACTTGAGCAGCTCGTAGCTGATGCCCATGACCAGCGGCAGCAGCAACAGCTTGAAGAGCACCCGCAGGCCGATGCTGCCCCAGGGCAGCACGCTGTACAGGAATACGCTCACGATGACCACCAGGATCAGGAAGCTTGTGCCGCAGCGCGGGTGGAAGCGGGTATACTTGCGCACATTCTCCACCGTGAGGGGGTCGCCTGCCTCGTAGCAGGCAATGGTCTTGTGCTCGGCCCCGTGGTACTCGAACACCCGGTGGATCTCCTTCATTTTGGAGATGCCCACCATATAGGTCAGGAAGATGCCCACCTTGAGCACCGCTTCCAGCACCACCTTGGCCCAGCGGCCCAGCGTGACAAAATGGTTCACGCCGCCCACGATAAGGGTGGGCAGCACAGTGAACAGCAGAATGGCCAGCAGCCCGCCCAGAACGGCTGCGCAGGCCAGCAGAGCGTCCTCGGCCTTTTTGCCCAGATGCTCCCCTACCCACTTTTCAAAAGCGGTCTCTTCCTCTTCGGGGTCGTAGTCATCGCCCATGCTGACCTGGGCCGAGTACATCATATAGCGGTAACCCATGATCAGGCTTTCGATCATGGAAATCGCTCCCCGCACCAGCGGGATCTTTGTCCAGATGCCATGGGTAGGCGTAGGCTCGGTCTTGGTCTCGATGGTGCCGTCCGGCTTGCGCACGGCGCAGCAGATGAGCTTAGGGCCGCGCATCATGATGCCTTCCATCAGGGCCTGCCCGCCTACACTGGTCTTGAAACGTTCCTTGTTGGGTTGATTCATTGGGTTCTCCTTACAGTTTTTACTTTCCCTCTATTGTAACACCGAAATGTGACAAAATCTCATTTACGCCTTATGATAAAGCGGCAGGCCCAGGGTGACCACCGTACCCCGGCCCAATGTGCTCTGGATGTCCATGGTGCCGTCCAGCGCGGTCATGATGGAATCCACCAGTGCCAGACCGATGCCGCTGCCGCGCACGGCGTTGCTGCCCTTGTAGAACTTGGTCTTGACGTTTTCCAGATCTTCCGGCGGGATGCCCCGGCCCTGATCCAGGATCTCCACAAAGGCCTTGTATTCCCCTGCCCACAGCTTGACCGTGATGCGGCCGCCGGGGGCAGAATATTTGATGGCGTTGTCCAGAATGTTGATGAACACCTGCCGCAGGCGGTCGGGGTCGGCATACACCGGGATCATCTCTTCCGGCTCGGTGTAGCTCAGGATCAGTCCTTCGCGCTGGATGCGTGCCTCGCAGAACAGCACCGCGTCGGTGAGCTCTGCCACCAGATCCAACGGGCGGCACTCCATGCGCAGGCGGCCGTTCTGCAGGCGGCTGAAGTCCAGCAGCTCCTCCACCATGTTGTACAGCCGGCCCGTCTCGTTGTTGATGATCTCCAGCCCCTTGCGGTAGTTCTCATCCGTGGGATCGTCCAGCGTGCGCAGGGTCTCCACCCAGCCCCGGATGGAAGTAAGCGGCGTGCGCAGCTCGTGGGAGACCGAACTGATGAACTCGTTCTTCATCTTCTCGGTCTCTTCCAGCCCTTCCGCCATCCGGTTGATGGTGCCGCGCAGACGGTCCACCTCGTCCCGGGCATCTCCGCTCACCGGCAGGCGCACGTCGAACTCGCCGCGGGCGATGTCGGCGGCAATGCGCTCCACCTGCCCCAGCGGCACCACGATGCTGCGCACAAAATACAGGCCCGACATTATGGAAAAGATCAGGATGGCCGCCACCACCACGAGACTGGCAAAAAAGGCGTTCTGGATCTGCCGTTCGATCAGGGTCAGGCTGGTGACCAGCCGCAGGGCGGCCACATCCTCGGCGGCATAGGGCACTAGATAGCACGCCGCCATGACCACCTCGCCGGACTCGGTGCGGTACACCGCCATGCCCAGCCCGTCGGCGGCGTCCTGCGCCTGCACAAAGTCCAGGTTATTTACGATGCCGTCGGCATCGGTGCCGCTGGAGGATGCAATGACCCCGCCATAGCTGTCCAGCAGCATGAATTCGTACTTGTCCTTATCGGAATACTGTTCCACCATGCGCCGCAGCGCCATGCTGCGGTTGGCCGCCGCACTGTAGACCGTGTCGGCAGTGTAGACCTTCAACTGACCGGTCACCGAGGAAAAGCGCCGGTACATGGTCTGCTGCACGCTGTTGTAGTAGCTGCGGGTGTAGCTGTACAGGAACATCGCCTCAGCCAGCAGCACCAGAAGCACCGTAATGAGCAGATTGCCCCGCAGCCAGCGCCGCGTGATCCCGCTTCGCATTTTGCTTTTCCTCCTTTCCATTTATATTGGCGTTTGCCAAAGCCGTCACTCTTCCCAGCGGTAGCCGTAACCCCAGACCGTCATGATGTGGGTGGGGTGGCTGGGCTCGTCCTCCACTTTCATGCGCAGGCGGCGGATGTTCACGTCCACGATCTTCACATCGCCGAAGTAGTTCTCGCCCCAGACGCCCTTCAGGATCTTTTCACGCACCAGCGCGATGCCCGGGTTGCGGAAGAACAGCTCCATGATCTGGAATTCCACCTGGGTCAACTCGATGGGCTGACCGGCCTTCAGCAGCACACGGCGGTTCTCGTCCAGCACAAAGTCCCCGCTGGTCAGGGTGCCCAGCTCCTTGGCGGGGTCCCGCTCTTCCTCACTCTCGGCCCGGTGCACCCGACGGCAGAGCGCCTCCACACGGGCCAGCAGCTCGCTCACACTGAAGGGTTTGGTCATGTAATCGTCGGCACCGATGGACAGGCCCCGGATCTTGTCCTGCTCCTGCCCCTTGGCGCTGAGGATGATGATGCCGATCTTCTGGTCGGTGCGGCGGATCGTTTCGCAGAGCGAAAAACCGTTCATGCCCGGCAGCATCACATCCAGAATGGCCGCATCGCAGCCGGGCTTCTTGGCCAGCAGCGGCAGGGCGGCCTCGGCGCTCTCGGCCTCCACGGCTTCCATCCCGGTAAGCCGCAGGTTCAGTGCGATCATCTCACGGATATTGGCTTCATCTTCCACCACAAGCACTCGTACCATGGTCTTTCCTCCGTTTTCAATTCAGCAGATACAACGCGTTTGACAGGCTGTAATCCGCGTCCTGGATCTCCACATCCGGGGCCAGCCGGGCCTGCATCTGGCGCGACGCCACAATGCCCAGTTTGGTCCACCCGGTAGAGCTGGCCGCAGTCTGGGCCAGCCGTACCGTCATGACCGGCTGGTCCTCGTCCACGGTGCGCAGCTCCACCGCGCCGTCGTATTGTTCGCTGTCGGTAAGTTTGAGGTTGCCCTCCCACTCGGTGGGCAGCTCGATGTAGCAGTTCGTTTCCTCATCCAGCAGGCCAAAGCTCTTTTCCGGCCTGCGGCTGGTGTAGTCCATCCAGACGATAAAGTCCATGCGGCGGCTCTGGCTCAGGTTCAGCAGGCCCGCCTCGTCCGGCTGGGTGGGGATCTCCACGATGCCGTCTCCGTCCAGATCGCAGCTCACCAGTGTGGACACATTGCGCAGAGATGCCTCATACAGCTCATCGGCACTGATCTGGGACGCCTGCACCATCTGCTGGGTGCTCTCATCGAAACAGAGCAGCACGCTGGCCAGATTGTTGCCGGAAATGCCCGTCCAGCCGTCCAGCACCAGATAATTGCGCCGGTCGGAGCCAAGACCGGCCGCCACCGATGCACAGCCGGAAAAGCGGTCGGCCGAAAGGCCCATGACGGCAGCCTGCCGGAACCCGCCTTCCTTGTCCACGGTAAGCAGTTCGATCTGCACGCCGCCGTCCTCCTGGGTGGACATCAGGATCAGATCCTGACTGCCGCCGCCGGTGATGTCCTCCACCAGATATTGCTCGTAGGACTGCTCCAAAATGGTGGAGAGCTGCCCGTCGTTGTAGGCATACACGGCCAGATAATGGTCGCCCTGTGCGGCCACATAGCCCACCACCAGCTGGCAGTCATCCCCTGCGCGGAGCTGGGCCAGCCGCACGTTCTCCACCGTATCGGCCAGACCCTCCACGCTCTGGCGCACCTGCCACGCTCCGGTGTCATCCCGCTGCAGAATGGCGATGCACACGTTCGTGCTCTGGGCCGTGGTGTACAGCACGGCTGCATCCTGCTGGCCGTCGCCGTCCAGGTCCTGCAAAAGAAAAGGTGACAGCAGCTCGCCCTGCATGGGGTACTTGAGCTGCGCACTCTCGCCCAGCCAGTCGTTCAGGGCCGTCTGCACCGCGCCATAGTCACCGGACAGACGCGGGGCACGCAGCAGCTCTTCCACCTGCAGGTTCTCTCCGGGCAGAGCATTGCAGCCCGCCAGCAGAACACTGACCAACAACAGAGCCAGTGCATGCCGGAAATGGCGGAATATTTTCAACCGGATCTCCTCCCTTCGTGGAAAATGCAGCCGCCAGCGGCAGCCAAAAATACGCTATTGTCAGTATACCACGCCAGCCCCACTCTGCCAAGTGGCGTTGTTGCGAAAAAGTCTCTGCGCCAGCCACTCTTCCAGGGACACAAAAAAGCCCTCCCCCATTGCTGGGAAAGGGCTTTTGTCAACCGTTTATACAGTCAGAGCAGGATCAGACGAGCTCCAGAACTGCCATCTCGGCAGCGTCGCCGCGGCGAGCGCCGATCTTGATGATGCGGGTGTAGCCGCCGTTGCGGTCAGCATACTTGGGGCTGATCTCGTCAAACAGCTTCTTTGCAACATCTTCCTTGGTGATGTAGGCGTAGACCTGACGCTTGGTGTGCAGGTCGCTGGCCTT
>ENA-UEQS01001057-UEQS01001057.1-human-gut-metagenome-genome-assembly--contig:-NODE-1057-length-18595-cov-34.945188_pt1 | contig 18595 bp, 22 predicted proteins | sample MGYA00242953_ERZ507953 | MGnify/ENA primary metagenome ERZ507953 (study PRJEB26167, sample SAMN06115474) | human gut metagenome | host: Homo sapiens | place: China:Jiangsu | collected 2016-07-06...
TCTTTCTCAGTTTTTCATCGATGATTTGGAGGGATTTTAGGATGGTTTGGATGGAAGGATCGTTGTCGTAGATGGTGGTATACCATCCTTTTTCCACAACTGTTCTGTTGTGTGTTTTGTTATTGTGTTTTGTTCTGTGTTTTTCATTGTTGCTCTTGTCCTGTTATTTATTATTGTCTCTGTTGTCTTCTGTTTTGCCCGTCTTTTTCCGTTGTCGTTTTTTGTGTGTTGTTTTTGTTTCTTTTTTTGGTGGTTGGTTTTGTTTGTGTTTTTTTGTTGTTCGGCGTGTTGTGTTTTTGTGTGTGGTATTGTATAACTATCAGCCAAGGAAATGTAGAAAGAATGGTGGTTGATATGTGGTGTTTTACTGTTACGCCTGATGATTTTACGGTGTTCGAGCTCACGTCTGAGTATGTGCGGGCGAGGGGCCCATATCCAGCCGGTACGCTTAAAGAGGCGTTGGATGGCGTGCTTGATGTTGTCCGCCATGCGTTTGCCGGGTTTGATGTGTATGTTGGTTTTACTTATTCTTCGTTTGACCCAAAAACGGGGTTTTTGAATGGTGTCGTTGAGGTGAGCTTGTCGTTTGAGGGGGTGTTTGATGATGGCGAATGATGAGGTTGTGGCCGTGTTTTTGACCAAGTTTGAGTCTGGTGACGTGCGGCTGGTGTATTGCCCTCATAATCGGACATATGAACTGCGGTATGCGGTGCGGTCTCAGTCTGATGGCGGGCGTCGCTTGGTTTGGTCGGCTGTGGCGTTTGATGCGTGTGATTACGCTCAGGTGGCTCATATGCTGGTTGATGCGAGGGCGTTGGCTAATACGTCGTTGGAAGAGAGGTGTTGATTATGAAGAATAATGATGACCGCACTAATTGGTTTGACGATGGCGTGCTGGATGATGACCGTGTGCGCCGTGTTATTCGCGGCCGTCGCCGTAATCTGCATTTGCGCGAATACAATAAAGGCAAAGGCGACTGGGAGACATTGTGTCGCAGTATAGCGCTACTCAAGGACTTCTACAAGCCTCAGGGTGGTCAGGTGGCGTTTGCTGATAGTATCGAACATGCGGCGAACATTTGTCTAAGCATCTTGCCAAGTTCGTCAATGTACGCCGCATTATCACGAACTCAGGACATCGAAATGTTGTCCGGGCTTATTTACTGTCCGGCAATGGTGGCGTGGTGCGCGGTCTGTCATGTCAAGGGCGCGACCTCCTATGAGATGTGCAGGACTTGGGAAGGTGATGAATTCGCTCAGACTATCACCAAAATTGCGTGTCTTTGTTTTGACAATCTGACCGATGTACGGTATACTGATGAAGACATTGCAAGAATGTCACGACAACAGCAACATTGAAATAAGGCGGTATAATTATGGCATATATTAAGCGAGCCAAGCATTATAGTATTGTGCGCGGTGTTACGCGCGGCGAAAACGGTGAACTTATGGATGTCGAGGTAGTCGTGGATGGCGCGTGTCGCACGCCTGAAGTGGCTATGAAGAAAGCCCGTAAGATTAACAAGAACATGCTACCCGTGTCCGCAGAGTATCATGCGCAAGCAACGCGCATGGACGAGGCAATCTATTGGGCTAATTGTGAGTTTGGGGATGATACCATTATCGACTATCCAGGGTCGATGAACGGCAACGTGATTGAAGATGATATCATCTCCGAGGAAAATAATTAATAATCCACCATAAGGAAGGCAACACACACATGGCTGACAACGAACTGACCGTAACGAACGGCAACAATTTTTCTGCGAACGGCACTAACGCCGTGTCCCATTTTTTCGACACCACCACTATGGACGGTAAGATGGCGCTCTACAGCGCCATGCAGACCTCCGACAAGGTGGACGAACATCTCAGCGAACCATTGCATGTGACCAACGTGCTTGCGCAAGCTATCGAGGTCGCCAATCAGGAAACCGGCGAAATCAACTCCTCCACCCGTGTTGTCATCCACGCGGAGGAGGGCGACTTTGCCGCCGCCTCGCCCACGCTGGCACATGCTTTTGGCAATCTGTTCGCCATTTTCGGCACGCCGGACACGTGGGACCGTCCGCTTGCCCTCAAGGTGGTGGAAAAGAAGAGCCGTCGTGGCTATAAGTTTTTCGACCTCGAACTGGTGTCGGAAAACAAGCGCGAGTAGCGCGAACGTCCACACCATATGATAACATGGCAATGTCCCTATAGGGATGTTGCCGCCAGACTCACCCCCCGTCGTTTTCCATCCTTACGGCGGGGGGTGTTTTACACTCATAAGGGGGAGGCCGTGGCAAAACGTAGAAACAAACGACGCGCCAATAATCTGAAACGCAACGCCGCCATCAGGTCGACACAGGTACGCCAAGAGCAAGCGGTCAGAGACTATAGTACCGGACATCTACCCAAGCAAATCACCGAAACGTTTCTAGGGAAGCTCAGTGCCCAGCAACTCGAACAGGTTGCACGCCGAATCGGGCAGGAGTTTGGCGAACAACAGCAAGCCTTGAGGGCCCGTGACAATGAGCCGTATCAGGTTGTCCCGGATGTGCATATTACGAAACTCGATAGGGAACTGGCGGCGCGTCCGTTGATTACCGACGCGGAAATCGCCGCCGCCCCGTCAAAACGTCGGAAAACATTACGACAACAACAGCGCCGCCGTATCGAGGCACGGCAGAAAATCAAACGCGCCCAACAATTCGAGGCGCTGAGCATGGCTGATTACACCGTAGGGGAAGTGCGTGAGATGGAACGCGCGGGAGAGTCACCGTTTGGCGTGCTGGGCACCCATACGGTCGGCGGGTCGGCGCGTGACGAACTCACACGCAACCGTGCGAACGTGTTTGGGTCAGAGCGTGGCATGAGTCACGCGCGTATGATGATACGAGAGGGAGGCAGGAGGAAGCTTGAGCGAGAGATACTCGAATATGCCGGGCTTATAGGGCGAGCGCCGTTACAGGCAGGAACTAGGCAAATCCCGGGGAGCGAGGGGATTGCTGATTTTGATAGGGTTGCACAACAGCTCGAAGCATTCGACTCCAACATTGCCCAAAAATTCGCGTCTTTGTCGAACCGCCAAAAACGATGGCTAATCAACAACACGAATTTTAGCACCGTGGTACGTGAGGCGGCGTGGTATAATGACAAGACACATAAATGGGAGACAAAGGCGGATGCGGGCGATGTAGAGACGCGACTTGATGAATGGATGGCCAGCGCGGCACGACACTAAAAAAAGGATGGAATCATGAAAGAGCGTCGAGCGGCGGCAACGGACGGCGCAACACTATTGACGGATGGCGGCGTGGAACCATTGACGGCAAACGCCGTCATCCGCCTCACCATGCTTGACCATCATACGCGCGTATGGTGCGCCCACGGATGGCAGGATATCAAGCCCATAGCCGCCGAACTGCTGAAACGACTACCCTTGCAATCAAACCCAGCTAAGGACGGTGTATGGGGCACGTTCAACATTCGCGGACACTTCTATAGTTTCCGCGTGCGTATGGGTGGCATCACCGTGGATTTTGTGGACGTGCGCAACATCACACGTGACGATGGGCTGAATGTTTCACGTGAAACATTCGGCGGTGCGGATGATTTGGAAACCACGTGGAACATCGCACGGGAATGCGCCGCACTGCATCTCACGGGCACTACAATAGCATCCATGGCGATGACCGACTATATCGACGGGGATTACGCCGGATTCAAACGGCATTTCCCACCATTGGATAAAGAGGTTTATCATCGGATGCGCCCCGCCTACTATGGGGCGGTAGTGTACAGCAAGCCGGGCGAATACCGGGATTGCCGAAGCTGGGATGTGAACAGTCTCTACCCGAGCATCATGCGTGATGCGCCCATGCCGGTAGGCTCACCCATATGGTACGACGGGCGGTACCGATATGACGCCGATTATCCGCTACATATCGACATTATCGCGTTTGATGCAAGGCTGAAAACGGGAAAAACGGCGACGCTCACCAATATCCTACCCGTATGGGGGTATGAGGGGGAACGTCTGGACAGTACGTTAGGTGTCGTGACCATGCCCGTCACGGACGTGGATTGGGAGACTCTGACCGAAAACTACGACATCCACGTGTGGGAGCATGTCGGAGGCTGGAAATTCCGCAAATCACACGGGTTATATTATACATACGTAGACAAATGGTTTCACGTGAAACAAACCGCAACCGGAGAGCGCCGCCAAATGGCGAAACTGTTATTGAACTCGCTGGTGGGAAAATTCGGGGCCTCGCTCTACCGGCCCATGTTGCATCCAAAACCATCGGTGGACGGGGGTGTGGATTTTATCGTGGACAAGCCCGAGTCGGCCAACAGTCTGGCATGGTTGCCGACCGCCGCATACGTCAACGCCTATGGGAGGCGAATACTGTCGCGTGCGATGAACGCGAACGCCGACCGCGTGCTCTACGCCGATACCGATGGCATGATATTGGAAGAGCTGGATGCGCCTATGGACATCGAAACGGATGGCCAAAAACTAGGAGCGTGGAAAAACGACCACACCTATGGCAGGCTCCGTATCCTAGGCAATCGCAAATACTGTGGAGTGGAAACGAATGGCGACACGGTAATGCGTTTGAGTGGCGTACACCGTGCCGCCCCCATCCCCTATGATGAGTTTCTGCCGGGGTCACGTCACCTCAATGATGATGGCCATACGTTTATGCTATAATAGGCGGTAGCGGGGTGTGCGTCCCAAGTCGATTCAATGGCCCGACCGGCAGGCAAATCGGTAAGGCGATTCGGTCGGATGTAGACGTGCGCGGCCAGCGCCCAGTGACGGCGAGGGAACCCGCACAGCCTAGCAAACCGGCATGGCGGCGTGATTGCCGCCATGCCATTTACCTTAAGGGGTGATTATGGACGATACCGAAAACACCGAGCCGGACACCACGCCCGACACCGAGCCGGACGCCGGGTCGGCCGACGATAATACGCCGAACCCGGAACCTGAAACGCAGGACAATGGCGAACCCGAGAACGCGGGCGACGATAAGAGCGCCGATATGGCCAACCGGCTGAGCGCCTTGGAAGCGACCGTGGCGGAACTCTCCAAAACCATTGAGGCGATGCGTGACGCCGCCGCCGACCACGTGCTGAACGATGGGCCGGACGATAATGCGACGCCGGAATCGGCTGAAATGACCGACGATGACTACAACGGCACCTATAGTACGTTTGATGACCTGTTTGAAGACTAATAATTAGGAAGGAATTTCTCATCATGCCAACCACTCCAGTGGTGACGCCGAAGCAGCAGTTGCGCCCGCTCACCGAATTCAATAACGCGCAAATCCTTAACATGATTCGTAACGAGGCATCGCCCGAATATCAGCGGCGTATGCCTTCGGCGACTCAGATGAACATGGACAGGCAGATGGCCACCCTCATGTCATCCACCCAGCTTAAGAACGAGTTTTATTCGGCGCTGGTGAACCGTATCGGCGGCACCTATGTGAACACGTGGCGTTGGAATAACCCGCTGAGTGTTTTCCAGCGCGCGTCTCAGGCGTATGGCGACACGTGGCAGGAAATCGCCGTGGGTATGCCGCTCGCACAAGTCTATGACCCCGACGCGGAGTACTTGGGCGCGGACAATTTCCGCAAGTGGAAAATCGACGTGGATAGCCTCTACCACCGTCTTGACTTTGCCCACTTCTACCCCGCGACCACGGATGATAAGACGCTCCAGCGCGCGTTTACCTCCGAAAACGGTTTGGCTTCGCTCACTTCGCAGATTCTCACATCCTGTTACAATGCGGCTGAAGTGGACTTGTTCGAGGCCATGTGCCACCAGTTTGTCGAGTACGCGAAGCTGGGCGGCTATTGGCGTGTCCACATGGGGCACGACCTTAACGACATGGGTTCGACGGAAACCGACGCCCGCGACATGCTCCGCCAGATTCGCGCATGGGCGGACACGCTAAAATTCGTATCCACCCGGTACAATGCGCGTCACATGCCGACATTTGCCCGCCCGGATGAACTCGTGTTGTTTTGCTCGCCCGAAGTCAAGTCCGCACTCGATGTTCAGGGTCTGGCAACGGTGTTCCAGCGTACGGACGCGGAGCCGACCATCGACCGGATTATCGTCATTCCACAAGACAGGTTTGGCATGGATGGCGTGCAAGCCATCCTCACCACCGATAAGTTCCTCATTGACATCCCGGTTATCAATGAGATGACCCAGCAGACGAACCCGGTCAACATCAATTCGGTCAACCATTACCTGCACGTCCAGCACATCATCTCGGTATCCGGCTTCGCTCCGGCTGTGATGTTCTGGACGGGCGCGGGGTCCACCGCCAAGATGGTGGCTCCGACCGGTACGGCAGCCAAAGCGCCGAAGTTCCAGCTCAAACTTGCCATGTACGGCGGTGGCTCGGAAACCCCGTCGAACGTGGCGCGCGGCGGCGCGGTACAGGTCACTGCCGATACGACCATCACCAATGACGGTACGGCTACGTTCCGCTCGGATGCGGTCGAGTATACCATCGGTGACACCTCCAAGCCGAAGAGCGATTACACTTATATTTCGCCTACCGGCGTGCTGGTGGTCGGCCTCGATGAACCGAACACCACTATTCCGGTCACAGCTGCCGCGCTGTACACGAATCCGGCGACGCCGGAGGTGCCGGGCACCGTGTCCGCCGCCTTGGACGTGCCGGTGGTTGGCGAGGGTGTCATCGGATTCAACCCGTCGATTATCGCATCCATTGCCGTAACCGTTCCGGGCGTGACTGTTGGTCATACGGTACAGGCGACTGCCGTGGCGACCATGATTGACGGGCGTACCGCCGATGTGACCGCGCAAGCCGCTTGGACATCCGGCACCCCAGCCAACGCCACCGTGTCCGAGTCGGGTGTTGTGACGGGCGTCAGGGCGGGCACGTCCGACATCACCGCCACGCTGTTCGGCGTATCCGGCAAGAAGGGCGTGACCGTGGCAGCGGGGGCCGCGTGATATAATGGGAGGGTGGCCGGTTGGCTACTCTCTCTCACGGCGAGATGCAATACAAGGCCCGGAGCGCAAGCCACGTGAGCGCTCCGGGCCTTTCTTTATGAAAGGGATAGTATGTTGAGAGATATCAACCCTAACGTCGAGGCGACGTTTAACTGGGCTCAATGGACGCCCAACACGTCGCTGAAACTCTGTAACGTGCCGTGGGATAGTAGTTACCGTGACCTAGCCCGGTTCGAATCACCGCAGAAACAACAGGAATGGTTCGACCGGCGGCCCGGCATTGACAGGGTGCATGGAGTCATGCACATGTTCGGCCAACCCGTGCGCGTCGAACTGCCATTTAACGAGGCGTCCAACTACAACTATGTCGTGGTGTATAACGATTACCCCGACTTGGAAGCGCCACGGTATTGGTATTATTTCATCAACCACGTGGATTACATCAATGCGTACACTACTCAGCTCACTGTACAGTTGGACGTTTGGCAGTCGTTCCAGCATGTGCTTAGGTTTGGTTCATGCTATGTGGTGCGAGGCCATATCGGCATTGCCAACGAAAACCAGATGACCGATTATGGTCGCAGTTATCTCGCACTACCCGAAGGGCTGGACACCGGTAGCGAAATGGTGACGGTAAACCAACGGTACAAGTCTCTTATTAGCATGGACGGGAAAAATCTGAATTACGGCGTAATAGTCGTGAGCACGGTAGATTTGTCAGCGGACGCGGGCAGTCAGGAAAAACCGTCTCTCACTACCGCAGGCGGCTCTCTTTTTGAGAACATGGCTAACGGTGCTGAAATACTGTACTTTAAGGACATCCAGTCTATCCAGGTGTTTATGGGAGTGGGCTCTGCTTTTTCATGGATAACACAGGGTATTGTAAACATGTACATGATACCCTCTTTGGATGATGACTTTCTTAAGCAATCCGGCTATGTCGTAGATAAGCTGTTTGGGAAAACACTCCCTTCGGAATTGAATAATCGTATCTACCGTTTCCCCCAGCCGGCCACAAGTGCGCCCAGCAGATATGAAGACATTATTACCATTAATGATTTTCGTGATAATTTTAATATCCCTGAACGTTATAAAAACCTTAAAAAACTCAAATGCTACCCCTATTCTACTGTTGAATGCACTTGCTTGAATGGCACTAATATCACCTATAAGCCCGAAAATATCCAAAGCGATAATCTGGTCATTAGAGAGGTGCATAATTACGCGCCCAATGGCGCGCGCTTGAACTTTTACCCGGTTGGGTACAATAAGGCGGGTGCAAGCGAGATTGCTCCTCTTGATAAAAACAATGGGTTGCCCATTGATGGCGGGGAAATGTTGGACGCCGCGTTTGGCATCAGCAATTTCCCTCAATTTGTGATAGTCAACAATGGTGCCCAGTTGGCAATGGCAAACAGTGCCTACACTCGTTCCTACAGTCAACAGGCCGCTGACTGGGCGTACCAGAAAGCGCAGATGGGCATCAGTCAGTCTCTTGCGGCCACGGCCATGCAAAACCAGTACAATACCCAAGCCAACAAACTCGCTATCGGCAACCGCAACGCCAATAACGCGATACAAGCAACCTCGCTTAACACCAGTCTGGACAACACGACGTATATCAACAATCAGCGAGCTGACCTCGCCCAGCTGAATAACGTGGTTAACGGCGTGGTCGGGGTGGCGGGCAGCGCCGCTTCGGGCAATGTCGGGGGCGCGGTATCGGCGTTAGGCGGGGCGGTCATGAATGGTGTCAACACTGAAGCAAACCGCAGTATCAACAATACCGCCGCCCAACTTTCCACGGCGAACTCGCTGAGTGCCAACGCGGCCACAACAAGTCAGGCCAACACATACGGTTCTCAGACTACAGCGCTTTCAAACCAGTTGGCCCAAAATATGGCGGATATGAACGCGGATTACGCGCAACGTTCCGCGTTCGGAGACTATCAAAACACCATTGCGGGCATCAATGCACAGGTGCAGCAGATGCAATTGACACCCCCGACCACGTCCGGTGCCATCGGCGGAGACGGTTTTAACCTCGCGAACGGTATCGTCGGGGTGTTGGTTCGATTTAAGACGTGCGCACCCTCGGCTCTGCGGAGCGTCGGAGAGTACATGTTGCGTTACGGGTATTTTATCCAGCGTTTCATCACGCCGCCGCAATCGCTGGAATGTATGACAAAATTCACCTATTGGCAGATGCAAGAGTGTTACGTGCGAGGTGATTTGCCCGAGCAATATCGGCAGACCATTAAAGGCGTGTTCGAGTCTGGGGCTACCATATGGACCAACCCGGATGATATCGGCGTGACCGATTGGGCGGATAACGACCCATTGCCGGGCATCTCATTCTAGTGCTATACTAGAGACATGTCTAGGTCGAGGAAAAATCAGAATCGTAGGGGCGGCGCGTTGCATCCGCGTGGCAATTACGCCAAGGCGCGCGCCGCCGACCTTGACGCAATGTATTATCACCTGTTGACTGAACTGGCACTGAACCGGTTCAGTTGGCGGGGGCTACCGCCAACAGTGGATGAACGATGGTTGGAAATGTGTCTGTGTGAATACGGGTGCGCGCTCTTCTTTGAAGACAAACGTATAGGCCGGTTCCTCGCCACGCAAGCCGGCTATCAAGGCCGATTGAACGTGTATAACAACCCGACGTGCTTCGAGCCGGTGGGCGTCAACTACCATTACAAGCAACTCAAGGCGGGCCGTGAATGCATTCCCATTTGGGATAATCGTATGCGCATGAGTTTCAAGGATATCTTATGGCAGTATGCGAGACGCCTTGCCGACATTGACAAGGCATATGACGTGAATTTGGAGAGCCTGAAACTGCCGACCATCATCACCGCCGACCCGCGTACCAAGCTCACCGTGCAGAACATGTTGCAGCAACGGCAGGATGGGCAGGATTATATCATCGGCTATGATTCACTTGACCCCGGTAGCATGTTCCAACCGTGGCCCAACGCCACCCCGTATCTGCTGGACAAGTTCATTCAGCAAAAAACGCAAGTGACCAATGAGATACTAGGATATTTGGGCATCCAGTCCAGTGGTACCGAGAAAAAAGAGCGGCTCATCTCCGACGAAGTGGCGCAAGCCAATGAGAAGGTGGACGTGTTCCGGCTGAGCTTCCTCAAGGCGCGACAGGCGGCGGCGACTGAGATTAACCGATTGTGGCCGCAACTTAACATCTGGGTGGAGTACGCGGACGCTCAAAGCTCCGGTGTACCGAACGCGCTGGACTCCAACGCAAGCGGCACGACTGATATTGATATGCCCGCCTCGTATGACGCGGGTATCGGAGGTGTATTGTAATGACACAGGATTTCAGCGCCTATGCGATGACAACGCCCGGCGAGTACACGGAAACCCTCGGCAATCTCATTGCATTCGGATACGACACGGACGCCAGACTGCATCTCAGCGCCGACTATTACCCGATTTACAACGAATCTCACCGCGCGGAATTGAATGAAAAGATCGTCCGCCATTACGCGCTTAGGGAGATTGGTCAGGAAACCGCCCAGCAGTTCATTTTTTACTTGGGGATGACGATGGCGGAAATCATGCCATATTTTAATGAGCGCTACAGGACGCTAGCGTTGAAATATGACCCATTGAACACTATGGAAATGGTCAGTGAAAGCCTGTCCAATACTGTAGCCCAGTCCAGCGGCAAAACCAGCGCCTCTCAGGATAGTGTAACCCGAAGCTCCTCGGACGGCACCAGCTCAAGTAGCACCAAGTCCCAGTCTTACGACTCGGAAGTGCCCGCAACCGGCGTGCAAGGTGATTTTGCTCGATACGCGACTCATGCCAATCAGGCGCAAGCGGATACGGACGGCAGTAGCCATAGCACGCAAGACACCTCTTCTCAGTCCCATAGTACATCCAGCACGGAGTGGCAACACGACGCTACAGATGGGAGCACCAAATCCCACACGTCGGGCCGCGCCCAGTCCGCCATGAGCCTGATACAGGAGTACCGACAGGCGATTATCAACGTGGATATGGAAATCGTGCGGAGCCTCGAACCGTGTTTCATGCAAGTATGGGGGTCTTATGATACAATTTTCAGCAACTGCCATAACTATGGAGAATGGGAGTAATCATGGTTGCCATTAACGCGCTGACTCCACGGCAACGCCTGTTTGACGGGGTACCCACGTCTGTTCCGTTCACTTATCGGGACGGGCTGACAACTTTGCAGTTGATTGAATGCTTGCGCCATAATCTTGACGCTTTGCAGACATATGCAGATAAGGTGAAAGAATGGGTGAAGTCTGAATACGACAAGACAGATGTGGAAATCTCCGAAATCAACGAGCATCTTGCGTCGGTTGACGTGCAGCTTGAGGATATTATAAGCAAGCTCGGCAAGCTCGGAATCACCAATGATGTTTATGACGTAACGCAAGGACGGTACGTTGATAGCGTTGACGCAATGCGTAATATGTACCGCGAATTGGCCGTTTTCGGCGCACGCGTCAACCAAATGGCGCAATTGTCTGTGCCGATGGCCGCAGCACACTCATGCCTTGAGTTCGCCGTACTCGGCAACAAGACCATTTTCCACAACGACGAGCCGCGCATCACGCCACGCGACGTACACGTGGATGACGGTGAGCCAGTCAACCCGCTGACAGTCGAAAACCTCGCCAATGGCGTCGTGGTCAACAATTTTGTAAAAACCGCTCAGTAATATAAGGAGAGACAAATGACGCAGAAAACGCCGAATTTCAATTTGGAGAAATATAGCGCGACTGACGTGCCGAATCTTGAAGGTTCGTACAACCATTCGATGGACATTCTTGATACGACATTGAAAAATCATTCGGACAGGATCGACGCCATCCCGACACCGGAGTCACTGCCGGAGGGATTGAAAGCGTTCGTCGCCGCTCTCGGATTGAGCGCATCTAACGCCAATGCGCTCGGTACCGCGCTTAATCACCTCCTTAACCGCATGCCGGCCACCGGTGGCGGACAGTATACCGTCAAAAACCTCAACGACACGAAGGTCACTGCGGAGGGCTTGCCGTTCGTTTCCACCACTGCTTCGGGAGAGTGATAGACATGGCAAACGGACAGCAGGTCACGCCAGTGGACTCAGTCGCATACGGTATGACGGGACATTTTGGACTACCGCTTTACAATGACGCGACACCGATGGACATGCGCGACGGGTTCAACAGAGCCATGCGCATGATAGACCAGATTCTAAACCAGCTCAATACTCAAATTCGAGAAAAAAAGGATTAGACAATGGCTACCGTATACAGAAAAACCGACAATTACGGACTTAATCTGTATGGCGACAATGACCCGGCCGATTTAAGGGACGGCTACAACGGCTCCATGCACACCATTGATGATACGCTCGAAAAGCACCTTAACCGCATCGAAGGTGTCGAGTCGCGTGAAGCGCACGATGAGGAAGTAGTCAAAGCGCTGCTTGGAGACAACACGGTCGACTCCGCCACCGCCGCAAAGACCAAGTGGGATAAATCAATCTCTGACGCTACTGCCGCAACCGCCGCCGCAACAGCAGCGGCAAATAAAGCCGATTCCAACACGGCGATTCTCGCCGCGTTGGGAGCCGACAACACGGCGAACGCCACCGCCTCGAAGACCAAATGGGATAAGGCGGGAGCGGACGCAATGACCGCCATAGGCAAGGCCGACAACAATAAAACAATTCTCACCGCACTTGGAGCAGGCTCAACCACTGACGCCACGGCGCAAAAAACCAAACTGGACAACACCGCCGCCAAGGTGGACGAGCTTGCGGACGCACGAGTGGACAGTAAGCTTGACTCTCACTTTATTATCCATGCGCACCGCGGGTCGTACCGCTTCCCGGAAAACACAATGGAAGGAATTATGTGGGCGGTGCGGCATGGGTATGTCCCTGAAGTCGACGTGCAACTCACGTCGGACGGCGTGCCGGTCATTCTTCATGACACTTCCACCGCCCGTACCATGACTGGAACGGCTGCTAACGTGTCCTCCATCACCTTCAGGGACTTTATGAGCCGTGAGGTTAGGGCGAAAGTGCATGGAGGTAATACCGGCAGGCCCGTGAGCATGGAACAGGTACTCCAAGCCGTGGGTGATAGTCCGGTTGACTTTGAAATCAAGTCGTTGACCAACGCCACCACCGACGCAATGCTGGAACTATTGCGGAAGTATAATGCAACCGCAATCCACGAATTGACGTCATTTAGCTGGGAGCAGTGCGTCCGCGCCGTGCAAGGGGGTGCCAAGTACGTATCATACACGTGGGACGCTGCGACGGTGGCGCATTCTTGGGCTGACATGAAGAATGCCGGTATTTTCTGCGGCAACCCACGCGAAGACAGACTCACCTCTCCAATGGTCAGCGCCGCACACACGGCGGGGGTCAAAATTAATCCGTGGCTTATTAACGACCCGGTAGCCTACGAGCGTGTCACCGCGCTTGGGGTGGATGGCATCACGTCTAATTGGCCGGATTACGCCAGCGGACAATTGGAGCGCAACTTCACCCCCTTCAGTACGGGGCAGAACGTTTTCATGCGTCCAAACTATGCTCCGCAAGGTGGCGTGGTGTCACAGGAAATACCGGAAGATGTCAGGGCGAAAAGTTCGTATCTCGCACCGGACGGGCTTTTTCAGTTGGGTGACGCAGATTCTCAGATGCTTGTGGAAATGGTCGAATGTGGCACGGTATCTCTACCGGTCAGCATCGACCTTGAAGGGTTTGAGTCCAAAGTGCAGATTGGCGAAAACGGCGAGACGAAGAATATTGCGGTAATCGCCGTCAAAGAATCCACTCCCATCGGCCAGTTCAATGATGTGGCAACGGCTGGACAGGTTGGTATCATTGCTGGTGTTCGCCGTAATGGTGCGACATTTGGCGGTTTTTATCAGGACAATGTGACGACGGTTCCTTTCGACAACACCGACCCGATAACTCCGTCAGTGCCGGACGACAAAGCCGTAGGTGTGCACGCGTCCTTCGTTCTTGACCGAGACCATGCTCGAATTATTTGGGCATACTCGAATGGACAGTCAGGTGACGTGACTACAGGAAACAATAAGAGCGTCATGCTGCCGGATACTGATAAATACCGCTTGTTCGTCCGCCTTGCCCGCAATTTTAAGAGCGTATGGAAAATCAGGGTACGCCCCGCCGACGGTTATCTCTATGAGGGCTGACAAACTATTTCAAGCGATAGCCATGCTGCTATAATGGTGGCATGGCTATTACTTTTGATGATTGGGTTAAGCAGGCACAAGGCCGGTGGTGGGATATGGATGGCGCATATGGTGCGCAATGTTGGGACTTGTGGGCCAAGTACTGCATGGATGAGTACGGGTGTAGCATTCAGGATTGTATTACCCCGACAGGCTGGGCCGGGGGATTATACACACATCATCCCGTAAGCGCAAGAGTCGGGGAGATTTTCGAGAAAAAAGACAACACATGGAATCCTATGCCCGGCGATGTCGCCATATGGCAGGTCTGCTATCCCAATTATCCGTCAACGCACGTTGCCATTGTCGTTAATGGAATACAGGGCGATTCCATCGACGTGATTACGCAAAACCCCGAGCCAAGCGTGCATAAACTACTCCCATTGCAAAAAGCGTATATCGGATATTTGCATCCGCGCAAAAAACCGGACGGCGGCGACAATGTCAGCGGCTCGAACCCTACCGGCTCCAACAACTCGGGCAACGTATCCAGCAGTGACGTGTGGATACAACAACAGGGCGACAATCTTATCTACCATTACCGCGACAGCGACAGTGGCGCGGGTACCATGATTTTCTACAAGGCCACGGCCCAAACATGGAAGGCCAAGGGTAGCGTTAAAGCGCCCAGTGACTCGGACGGCCAAGCCACGCCCTCCACAGGCAACGGCAAAAGCAGTTACGCGCTCTACTGTATCGGCACGGTGGAAAGCTCCTTGCAATGGGACGCGGTCGAATTAGCCAACAGGCAGGGCATAGGGATTGCACAATGGTCGTTTAACAGACGATTGGACGTGTTGAATGCAATGAAAACCGCCGATCCGACAGGCTATGAGACGTTTGCCAAAACATGCCCCGAGATAGCGGCACTCATGGGCAATGGCGGGACGTTTACACGCCCCCTTACCCCCACGGAATCGGCGGCGTTCAAAACATGGGCGCAACGCGCCGAATCACATCAGGGGCAACGTGACCAGTTCGAGACGGATTACAACAATTATCCGCAAGTCTACTCGGACGCGAAAATGCAGATACTATGGGCGTCGGCATATCACCAAGGCCCGGCATACGTCGAGGCGCTACCGAAAGCAACCACATTGGGCGGTTTATTGGATAATCTGCTTAATGACAGTGTTTTCGGGCAATACCCGAGCCGGTATCGGACTGTATATAACCTGCTAGTCGTCTGGGACGGCGCTAGTGCCCCACCGAACTTCTAAAAGTCCACACGTCATGCCATAATGATATATATGGAGAAACTGTTAGTCGAGGGGGATTATTACGATTATGGGCGCGTGTTATCCTACCACGCGCCTTGGATGTTCGTAATTGGCGCGCGCGGTCTCGGAAAAACCTATGGAGCCAAGAAACTGGTCATCGGTGACTGGATTAAAAAACGATGGCAATTCATCTATCTCCGCAGGACAGCGGAGGAACAGAAGAACAAGGGCACTTGGTTTGCTGACATAGCGGAGCAATACCCGGAGTTGGAGTTTCGCGTATCCGGGAATCAGGCCGAATGTCATTGGCTGGATGATAGGGACACCACCACGGACAAACACGGCAAGACACGCCCCACATGGCATATCATGGGGTACTTCATCGCCCTCAGTCAGGCAGGACAAGTGAAATCAGTTGCATACCCCAAAGTGCGAACCATTGTTTTTGACGAGATTTTTCCCGATAATATGCGGTATTTGGGTGGCGAAGTGACCGCGCTTGAGGAATTTTATAATACGGTTGACCGCTGGAATGACAGGGTTCGCGTCATCATGTGCAGTAACGCCGTAACCCTCGCCAACCCGTATTTTTCGGCATTCAATATCAACCTGAAACCACAGTTGGATAATCGCACGCAATACCAGCGCTATTGCAACGGGTTTATCATGGTGGAATTGGCGGATTACGGTGGATTCAGCGCCAAGGTGGCCACATCGAGGTTCGGACAATTTTTACGCGAATATGACGAAAATTATGCGAATTATGCAATCAACAATGATTTTAGAGATAACGCCAATACTCTCATCAGTGATTTCAATAACGCCGGTTATGCGCTCACGTTAAGAACCACCGAATACGGTATTTTCAACGTGTATCAACAATTGAGTGACACCGATGAAGTATTATATGTCATCACCAAGAAACAGCCGAAAATCACTAGGGATTTTACGTTTGATTACCGACTGGTTGACAATGATTGCATCATGCTCAAACGTTCCGATGACATGACACAGAAAATACTGAACGCCTATCGCGTCGGACGATTGCGTTTTGAAACACCGCAAATCAAAGCGGAGTTTAGTATGATTCTTGGCGGGTTGTTGCAACAATCAGGTGTAAGAAAGTGAGAAAACATCCATGCCAATTCATGAATTAATCGTTATCGGTATTGTATTTTTATTGGTACTGATTGACTATATTACCGGCGTGGTCAATGCGATTATGTACGGCGAACTGTCCAGCAAGAAAATGAGGCAGGGACTCGGGCATAAATTCGCTTACCTCGCTATAATCTGTGTCGCGCTGATTGTAGAATATGGTTCGGACTACATCAATCTCGGAATCGAACTACCGGTATTCATTCCGGTTTGCGTAGGCATTTGCCTGATTGAAATCACCTCAATCATGGAAAATTGCGTGAAAATCAACCCCGATTTAAAAGGCTCGAACATTCTCAACATTTTCAACATTGACAGAAAGGGAAACGATGGCAAAGAAGATTAAAGCAATTGCCTATAGTGTAATCGCCGCAATCGCCGCCATGTTATTGGCATTCACGCCAACTGCAAATGCGGCGGACATGATAGACGTATCCAGTTGGCAGAACGGCATCAACGTCACCACCACCGGCGCGCAAATCGTCGTAGCCAAGGCCACCGAGGGTATCGGATACGTCAACCCCGATTGCGACCGCGTAGTACAGGACGCCTTGAAGGCAGGGCAGGGCGTCGGCGTCTACCATTTCGCACGCACGGAAAACAACGCCGTCAGCGAAGCCAATTACTTTATCGACAACACACGCGGATACATCGGCAAAGGCATCGTACCCATCCTTGACTGGGAGCCAAACGCCCCATGGGATACCGGTTGGGCACTCACATGGCTCCACACAGTAGAAGCCGCATGGGGCACCAAGCCAATCATCTACACGTACCAATACGTGGAAAATTCCTACGATTGGTCCAATGTCGTTCGCGAAAACTATGGGCTCTGGATAGCCTCGTACACGCTAGGCGACACTCCTATCTACGGTTTCAACCCGCCAGCGGTCCAACCCACACTACGTAACTGGCCGTTTGCCGTCGCATGGCAGTACACCGCCAGCGGTCACGTCAACGGCTGGAACGGAGGAATTGACCTAAGCGTAGTCTACGGCGACCTCAACACATGGTATGCATACGCTGGCAGCAGGCCGGTCGCACCCAAGCCCACACCACAGCCAGCACCACAACCCAGCACGCCGAACACTCCATGTGACACCAATTGCGTTATCATCCAAAGCGGACAGTATGTTTCAATGTTCTGGCCCGACTGGTGGAACGTCAGCGTACCCAGCGGCAATCCGTCAATCGTATACCCCGGCGACAAGGTATGTCACAACGGCGGCGGCAACACCGCAACAGTATCGCGCACATACGTGGTACAGGCAGGCGACACACTATCAGGCATCGCCGCATGGCTCGGGGTCAGCATGTACAACATCACCGGATACAGCTCAGGTAACATGAACCTCATCTACCCCGGAGAAGTACTCTACTACTAACCTCCCAGCATGAATAAGCCCCGCAGATTGCGGGGCTTATTTGTTATCAGTCACCATACATCATCAACCAAAACAACATAGCAACCAACGTCATTTTTAACACCACAACATACGAAATCAAAACCACAATCACCATAGTTCAATTCAAGAACCGTAACAAGAGCCGATTTAAACGTGACCACACTATCATCACTCCCCACATCAGCCGCAACAGCTGTCTTAAAACCGTCGATATCGACCTCATATAAATCATTTTTTTCAATCTCAGTCACATAGGCCTTAACTTTAAACATTTTAATCACATCCACCGTTCTCCATAAGCCCTATAATATTCCTTAAAATCAAAATTACGACAATACTCAAAACCATCATCCAAGTCAACAAAATCCATCACCGGAACCCAGTGGCCACACATTCCATCATACAATTGAAATTGACAATCAATCCCACAGTAACCGCAAATCGCCTCACGCCACCGAAAACCACGAACCACCCCAGTGCATCCGTCAACAACAGTAAAATAATGCCACATATCAACCACCATTCTTTCTACATTTCCTTGGCTGATAGTTATACAATAC
>ENA-UEQS01001066-UEQS01001066.1-human-gut-metagenome-genome-assembly--contig:-NODE-1066-length-18517-cov-20.017679_pt1 | contig 18517 bp, 11 predicted proteins | sample MGYA00242953_ERZ507953 | MGnify/ENA primary metagenome ERZ507953 (study PRJEB26167, sample SAMN06115474) | human gut metagenome | host: Homo sapiens | place: China:Jiangsu | collected 2016-07-06...
GTACATCATTTTCTTTGAATTCTTGTTTGATTTTTTATGCGGGGTAAATGCCAATATCGCTTAAGTTGTTGGCATTGTTCGGGGCACTCCCCGACCAGCAAGCGTTCGGCGGACTGCCGAATGCGATGCTGGCATTTCATACTTCCGTCGTCTGTACTGCTCCGTCAGCGGTAGTTTTCTCCTTATGCCAATGCCGCCACACTCGCTCCACGTTGCGCCACAATCTCTTTTGTGGATCTGGGTGGGATAACTACCCGATTTCTGTATTGGCGGCAAAAACGGGCGTTTTTGTGCGTGACAGTAAAACTACCGACACGGAAACCTACTGACACGCCCCGCAGATGAAGCTATATAGACGTTTGTGAGCTGTCAGGCAGTGCCTGCGTGACGGTAACATTTCTACCGTCACTACTGTCACGCTTGCCGTTGTAATGAAGAATAATAACCCGACCTTTGTGAACTCTTTCGTATTTGAAATCAATTCCGTACTTGCTGAGTTCATAACCATTCTGAACCAAGTCTCTTGTAACTCTGTTCGGATAAATGACTTCATCGGTAACTGTTTTCAGCTCAGCGACTAACTCAGTTGCAGTACCTTCAAAGTGGATTCGCTCCTTGATGAAAAGATAAACAGCAGAGAGAACAATATTGTCGCAGCTCTTTTTCGATGTAGCTTCGTTCTCAACTATCCAACGCATGGCATCGGTATCGAAATGCATTCGCAGTTCAGTGTATTCAATGTCACGTCCCTGACAATACATGATTGCTTTTCCTGAGCCGCACTTTGTTTCCTTGAGCGCAAAGTTTCCATCAGTTGCACCGCCGATACCTGTACTGCCTGTCATCATATTGAACGGATTATCGTCCTTAGCTTTTCGCATATGATGTATCAGCAGTATGCAGATGTTCAAGCGATATGCAAGCTGTTTGAGTGCGATCAGTTCTGCATAATCAGAACCATAACTCGACTCAACATTGCTGCGCACCATTTGCATAACATCGACTACAACAATTTTTAAATCATCGTGCTCTTTCTTGAACGCTTCTATCTGCTCTTCAAGACCTGCGCCTATCTTATCAGCAGCAAGTGCGAAGTGAAGATTCTCGATCGGTTCGGTGTTCATCTGAAACAATCTGCGCTGTAGTCGCTGATAGTTATCCTCGAGACAAAGATACAAAGCAGTTCCTTGAATAGTACCACGTCCAAGCACAGGAACTCCTGTTGCAATGCTGAGGCAAATATCCATTGCCATCCAAGACTTACGAACCTTTTGCGCACCTGCAAGTACATACAATCCCTGCGTGAGCAGTCCGTCAATAATAAACTCCTTCGGCTTGAATACTGTTGTCAATATTTCTTCTGCGGTTTTCGTTTGTAACATATTACTCATGTGATTCCTCCTTTCCCATGAGATTCCCGAACACAGCCGACAGCTTTTTTCGTTACGGGCAAGTTGCTCGTGCGAACTATTTGTGTGGGCTGTGTCCGACGGATTTCTGCTATCCCAAGTGAAAAATGTGGAAGCAGTATCTTTATTGCAATTTGAACTATTTTTGGCACATAAATCAGACACATCACGAACGCATCAGGACATAGTACGCCCAGCATAACGGACACACTGTTTTTTACAGCAGTATCCGCCGTACTATACCTGACGAATCAGAAGCCGCCCGACTGCACATCGGACTCATAGGCAGCTTAAATGCTCGGCTGCCCCAGCACACTCCCATTGCCTGCGACGGTTTTATCACGCTCGGACTGTGGTTGAGTGTAAGTATCCGTTCCCGACTTTCATCGCTGCTTCACATCTGCGCTATGTGAAACCAAAGATGTTATCGCTCGGCTCTCGCGTCATCGCGCATCTCTGGGCTGGTACGGCTCACCGCCCCACCATCGGAAACAACGTAACTCCTGATCCCATATTCAATTTTCAAGCTGCTGTCCAAGTCCGAAGACTCTTCCTCAGTTTCAATCATAACAGACTTTTTTCACATAATAAATGCGAAATGAAACTCAATTGTTTATTTATACTTCCATTTCAATATGATGTGTGCTATAATAGTGGTAACCTATTTTTTGGAGGCAAAACTTATGTATCTGAGTCGTGGACTGTACGTTTTCCCAAATAAACATACTATCAGGCGCTTTATGTATGATGGAGAGGAAGCAACCGAGCTGCCTGAGATTACATTTGAACAGCAGCTGATAGACTTTCTTGAGATAAATCTGACGCCGTTCAACAGACTTCTTGACAAACTGAAAGCATATACCAAGGAGAACACGACTCCTGATGAACTTTTGGGCGTGTACCGAGCCATTGGATATACCGCTGAGATCTTTTGTCAGGAAGAACCTGTGTACAGCTTTCTGCTGTGTACAAAGCTGTATGTTGACAGTTATGATATATCAAGTTATGAAGAGCTTTTTGAGCATAAGGATCACGCTGTTGAAATGCTGCGAGATATGGTACACACTCAAAACATTTTCTTTACTATCGCAGATGCGTATTGCAGATTTGAAGGCACCCACGAGGAAAAGACTACTAAAGCATTCTTAGGCAGGGAAACTATTTTCAAGTGCCAATTTGAGCAAGTCATTGCTCATACAGATGTCGGCACAGAAATGTTTCAGATGACAAGACCTAAGCTGCCATACAGCAGAGGTTACCGCTTTGACAATCTGCCTGACTATATATGGTACATCTTCCTGCACGCAATGGAGTTCGACACTGGTTTCAGTCAATGCGACTACTGCGGTCATTTTTTCAAGCCCAAGACAAAGAAAAAGACCCGATACTGTGATCGGGTCAGGACTGATGACAGGCGCACCTGTAAACAGATAGGTCCGCAGCAGATATATAAATTTAGGCTTCAACACAGCGAACTGCTGGCTGACTATGACAGAGCTATAAATCGCAATTACCGGCGAGTGGAGCGGTACGAACTAAAGCTCGGAGACGAAAAGCAGGGCAAGGACTTGTCCTATAACGATTATGCCGACTGGCTCAGGGAGCTACATACTGCGAAGGTAGCGTTCATGTCGGGGGAAATGTCGGAGGAAGAGTTCAGAGAGGCTATTCATAGGCTTGACTGAATGAGAGAAAAAGCTATCAGAAATCTTACATTGCGTTTCTAATAGCTTGCGGTTACTAATTTCCAATAATAAACTGATTGTGGTATGTTTCATAATACCTAATTTGACTTGTAAGGAATGGCTTTCAAGTGTACCATTAGACTATGTTTATAAGATTACAATGGTAACATTCAAGGCACATATAGTAATATTTTTACTAATTAGAGCGGCATTATCTTCCCAAATGTGGAATTATAATATTCAGACTATAAAAAATGCTTTTTAACTTCGTAAGATACTCATCTGGACTCATCCTAGTTGTTTTATATTCTTCATCAACTTTAGAACATTCATCAACGAGTTTTTGCTGTATAGGACGAGGCGGAACAGGAATCTTGACCTCCTCCTTCAAATAAGTACTGTTTAAGCTTTTCCCAAATGCTTTGTTTCCAACGTTTTCAAAATCAATTAACCGAGCCTTAAATAAGAAAAATAAATATTTGTTTATGATTTCTGAATCGTCCTGTGGAATAAGTGCAGCTATTGCTTCATTTGTATATAAATCTGCACCCGCAATTGCTGTTTTTCCAATACTCAACTTGAAACTTAGTAATGTGGTTCCTTTGGGGATTAGTTTTACATTTGAACTTTTGACAGCTTCATTTGTAATTTTTTCCTTTGTATCAGTTATTACTTCGCCATTCATCTCCGCAATAGAAACCCATAAATTATCACCATAAAAAAATGCTGGCGTCTTTCTTGATGGAGTTCCACCAATAGTTACTTTACATATGGTTCCTAAAGGACTAAGAGGGTACTTGCTTTTTAGCTCAATCTTTTTTTCTGCGTTTAATCTAAGAGCCTTATTAAAATCAACTCTTGAGAAATCAAGCAAATCTGAAGTGCTTACAAAAGAACTATATGTAGCTTGTTCCTTTGTAAATGAAGGAGTTTCTCCCATAAAAGATCGTCGAATTGTAGCAGCTAAGGTAGTATCATCTCTTCTATCAGCATCGTTGTACATCTTGCCACCGCGTTTAACAATTTGTATTCCTTCCTTCCCCTCAGCTTTTGACCACTTATAACCTAAAAACTCTTTTTCTGCCTTATCATTCGATGGTGCTTGAATAATAACAGTATTATGGCCATATGTCAAAGAAAAATAGTATAGTTTATCGTCCTCAATTGATTTGATAAGAGTATAAATTTTGCTTAATTTTAGATTGTTCTGCTCGTTCAACGTCATCTTCTGAAAAGATTTTTTCGTAATTTGATTTTTCCATTCTGTGGATTGTTCAAATGCAGATACATACATCTTAAAATAAGAATCTGCTCGTAATTCATCAATAGTAAACTCTCGAGTTATAAATTTACTATACTGTCTCTGTGTAACCTTAATCGTTTTTAAATATTTCTCAAAAATATCACAATCGTTCCAATCAGTAGGCACATATCCCTCTTCATCTAATATTGCAGAAACAGTGTCTTTCATAAGTTCTAAAATCTTAGGTGGCTCATTATATTTTTCAAGGAACATAATGACCGTATTTGTTCCTGTCTCTCCAAATGTATTTGCACCTAAAGAGACAATGGAACGAATGTAGAAATGCTTTAATAGCTCCTCTCGTGCTTTAATGTAGCATCCATTATTATTCAATATAGGGCTTGGCAGTATGACAGCTGCTATGCCCTGCGGCTTTAGCAACTGTGCTATACGCTCTACAAATAAAACTTCTATATCATCACTGTCTCGACCAATTGATGGCAATAACTCTAAGTGATTATTCTTCAAATCAAGATGCTGTGCAAAATACTTCACTGCATAAGGAGGATTGGCAACAAGAATATCAAATGATCCATTCTCTACTGCCTTATCTGGAACATTATCCAAACCATCGCCAAAGATAATATTTCCTTCTCCTGCACCATTCATAAACAATGATATTTTTGCTACACGTGCAAGACGATAGTCTTTTTCAATACCGTAAATATGGTTTCTAACCCAATCATTATTGTCATTATTTCCTGCATAGTAATTAATTGCTTCGATTGCTTCTGTTAGAAAATGGCCTGCTCCACATGCATAATCGATAACTTTAGGATATAGAATCCCCCTATCAGTGTAGATACGACTTTCAATTGGCAGACTGTCCCAAATAAAACGGGTGATTGGAGTCGGAGTGAAGAATTGTCCTTCATTCTGCTTAAAACCCTTTTTAAGAAGTTGTTCAAATAAATCACCTAAGAATTGGTGCTTGGAAGGATACACTATTCTGTATTTTTCAAATAACTGAACCATTTCAACCAGTATTTTACCATTCTGCAAAAATAGTTCTTCATTATGAACATCTTTAAAAGCGAAATCATTATTGGAATAATATTTTAAACAGCGAATAGTTCGTTTTAAATCTTCTATCGCCTCTTTACGTTTAGAGCCTGTATACTGCTGAAAAAGGTTTTCTGGATAATCTGGTTCAATGTAGAAAACGTGTTCATGCATGAAATTATCCATACCATCACGATGCAGACGCTGTAAACGATCCTGAAGTGATTCATAGTCATCTGTGCCTTGTTTGTATTGAAATTCTACTTCATCATCTTCGCCTTTATTGATTTCATCGACTAACTTGCAGATAAACAAAGCGACTAAGCGGTTAAAAGCATTTTCTTTATCGCTTACGTTATTGTGGCGTAGAATTTCCTCAAATTGATTAACAATGCTGTCTTCCGGCGTAAAATCGCGTAAATCCTTCTTGCGAAGAGGTTTAACACCGATTTGGTATGCCACTGTCTCTTCAGAAAGAATTATATCATCATATAATTTGCCTTCATAGGTATCTTTCCATACTTCATAGCGTTCATCGGCAGTATAGGCATTAGTATACAGCTTAATAGACTTATCTTTTTTTGCAAGTTGTTTAATATTCTGATCGTCAGTGCAATTCACTACACTTGCTTTATGAATAATATCACCACTGTTATCCAAGCCTGCCGTATATAACATAAGCCACTTTGTCGAACCTTCTTGCTGCCAATATGAGAACAACTGCCCTCCATCAGTTTTTGTGTCCTTAAGGGCTTTTTCATATTCTTTACCATATGTCTTACACTCTATTATAAACAACAGTGATCCATTTGGATTGTATACACATATATCACCACGCCCACTCTTAGGATCATGGCCTAAATGCCATTCCCTTCTCAAGTTCAATATCTTTAGGTCGATATCCTTTATTAAGCAGACGGTAAACGCACTCAAAAACTACAAAATTTTCCTTTTTATCAAATCCTGCATTACGATCTCGTCCAAGTAAATCATCTGGATAAATTAGTCTGCGGCTCTTGAAATCAACAGATATATCACAGTTTACATTAATAAAATGCTTTTTCCACAGATGTCCTTGCTGTTCAAATCCCAGTAATTCAAGCAGTTGTTTCAGATTATTTGCAGTAATCATTTTCAATACCTCAAGTGTTCAATATATCAACTAATGTATTCGCAGTCATAAAGCGATACATTTTATATTGTAGCACATCTCATCAAAATAGTCAATTACGATACTACAGATAAAAATTGTAGATACTACAGATAAAAATTGTAGAATCAGTGTGGAACATATTCAGCTAATATTATACAATCTTTTTGATAGGTTCTTGGATATTTTAAAAAAAGGATTCTTTTCATCAGTGCTATGGCTTGAATATTACCGTTTTTTATGGTATAATAGCTTATAAATTAACGATACTAACCATATATTCAATACAGGAGTTAGTTATGAAACGTGAAGATATACGGAAAATGGCTCATGACATCATTGAAAGCGGTGCTGTTGAGTCGGACTATATAGAATACAAGAGATCTGCCGAAACAAGAGGCAGCATACTCAAGACCGCCTGTGCATTCTGTAATAATTATATGAACCGTGAAATCGGACTTATCTTTATCGGCGTAGAGGAAGTCAACGACGAAGAAAATGGTATCAAAGCAATCCCTATGCACCCTATATCAGGCATCGACATGGGTAATATTGAACCAACAGAAAACGCTTTAAAATCGTTGCTTTCAAACATTACCCCCACCCCTAAATATCAGCTTATCCAGGACGAAATAGATAATAGAACATATATTATTATCGCCGTTGAGCCCGGTAGCGACGGTCCGTATGAGACTAAACAACAGGCTGAAACAGATAAGTCTATAAAACTGAAGCCCGGCAGGTATATTCGTGTCCGCCGCGATACAAGGCTTCCTAATAAACGAGAGGAATTCGAACTGCTTAAAAAGTTTGCGGATTTTCATTTTTCATCTGAACTTAACGAAACTGCAACTATTGACGATCTCAATTATGAATACATGAAGGAATATCTCATAGCTACCAATGCAAAACCTGATATTCGCTCTATGCCCAAGGTTGATATGGCACAAGCAATGGGACTTATCAGCAAAAACGATTACAGCGGTTATCGTGCCAAGAACTTCGCTGTTCTGATGTTTGCGGATAAGCCACAGGAGTTCATTCCTTATGCTCGAGTTGAGATTATTCGCGAGGCGGTAGGCACTGACAAAATGGTATCACAGGTGTTTGACGGACCAATCTGGATACAAGCAAAGCGTGTCATTGATTACTTTAGCGAGACGATAATGTCCGCATATACAGTTCGTGAGCCTGACCGTGTCGGACATCGAATGGTCTACAATTATCCGCTTGCAATGTTCTCCGAGCTTGCGACCAACTGCATACTCCATAAGGAATATAGCAGAAAAGAATACATTGGCATTTATATATACAAGGATCATATCTCATTTATCAATCATAACAGACCTGTTCCGCCTGTTACAATTGAAGCAATGAATAGTGATACAGAGTTTCGTGACAGAGTGTATCTCAATCCTGAGTTGAAGGAAATGTTCTTCTCCCTTGATTTGATAGAGTCATACGGTTCGGGTATACGCAGAGCAAAAAATGCTATGAAGGAGAATGGTTCTCCCGAACTCGTCTTTGAACCAAGCAATGATACTGATGACTATACTATGGTTACAGCGTATATCAATGAGGAATTTGCAAGAATTCAGGCGGAGGAGAATGAAAAGAACAACCGACAAGAAAACCGACAAGAAAACCGACAAGAAATCGATATTGAAAAAGAAATCCTCTCTTGTTTAATAAACGATCCGAAAATTACAAGAGATAAACTTGCCAAACAGCTTGGGGTTCCAATGCAAAAGGTAAAGTATCGCCTTGAAAAACTCCAACGAGAGGGAAAGATATCTCGTAAGGGTTCAACCAAATCTGGCGAATGGATCGTAACAGAATAGTTCAAGGAGAAGTGCTTACCAAGTAATTTGGCACTCGAAATTGCACTCTAAGTGGCACCAGAATGGCACTCGAAACGTGAGCCTCAATGAAGCGATTAACACCTCAATGTATAAGAAAAAAGCAGGGATAAACGTTTCTTTTTCAGAAGTATCCCTGCCGTATATTCATTGAACATTGGTTTACTATTCGGAGAAAAATGCGCCACTTTTGGCACTTGTTTGGCACTTATTTGTATTAAAAATCGTCTGAAATCGCTTGAAGTTACTGTAGTTGAAACTTCAAAGATCCGCGATTTACAGCCATTTTCGCATTTTACTAAAAACTACTAAAAGGCTCGGGATTAATTCAATTCCCGTACGGGTCATCAAAGTTTAAAGCTCGGAGATAGCACATTGTGCTGTTTCCGAGCTTTTGTTATCTGAAGTTTCATACCTTCCATGTTCTGCCCTACTTTTCCCCGCACACCTCACTCTTGAGTTTTTTCGCCACCTTGAAATACTCATGCATTTTCACGTCCGCAGGGTCTATCTGCAATGCAAAGGATATCCTGCCAAGCAGCGAATTTATGTACTTCTCAGGCGTAATGTCAGCACCTTTGAAAAACAGGCTTTGGGAAACTCCGTATTTCTCACAGTAATATATTTCCTGACGTATCTCCCGACGCTGTTTCGACGAGATCTGCGCCTTTTCGTTGACCACTATCCCCGTTACCTGCTGACGTTGCGATGAGCCGATAAGCGTCGTTTTTTTCATGTTTAGCTTAAACCCCATTTTCCGCAACGCCCTGCTCACAAGTTGCGTTATCTCTTTGGCGTTAAGCTCAGCTTTTCTACCTGAAAATGTCATATCATCACAGTATCTTGTGTAATTTATGCCACGCTCTCCACACCACTTGCCTATCCTCTCATCAAATCTTTTCATCACCAAATTCGATATCTGCGGAGATGTTGGCGCACCCTGTGGCAGTATGCTGTTATGAGTGCATAAATTTGTCAGCAGCGTTGTAGCAGGCTTAGAAAATCCAAGCTCGCACATGACCCCATAGACCTTGCCAAAATCAATGCTGTCAAAAAAGCCTGAAACATCGAGTTTAAGCACTCTCTGTTGACCAATATGCGGCTCTGCATTTTTCAAAAGCGAAGAGTTTTTGCAATATGCAGTGGCATACTCAGATACGGACAGCGTGTAAAGATACCTTTCAAGTATCCTTCTTTGAACGAGCTTGAGATATTCGTTCGGCACTTTTAACACCCTGTTTTTATGCCCTCTGCCACGATGTATTATCACCTTGCGGTAATTTGAATAACACTTTCTCTGATTTCGTTTATGATAGCGTATTCGGTTGTTGCTAAGCATATAAAGCTTTTTTAAAGGAACATCAAGCTCCTCTGAGATCCTTATGATATCATTATCAATATCATTCATTTTGTCACCTCAAAAAAATAATAACAAGCGTCAGCACAAGATTCAAATGCTTTGGAGCCGAATTTTATTTAATGGAATTAAATCCGATTCGGTGAAAAAGCTTTTGATAAAGCTGCTATTCCCTGAAACTTCCACAGCGACTCGCTGTAGTTATGCGTTTTGCAATATCGCTGCTGACGCTTGTCATATTTTATTAAACCATGTTATGTACTCATGATAAAAGCACCTTGTTTATTTTATGAGATAATTATATCGCGCGAAATGCACAACAATTGGTGCATCTCGCAGAGTACAACGAAAAAAATGGCTGTATATAAACACTCTGATATCATTTTACCAATTTATGCACGACACGTCAATGGGTTATCCTGACATTTTGCGCCAAACGCCAATATTTTGTATGAATACACAAAAAAGCATCAAAAAAGGAGCGTATTCGAAAATTTATAAGTTCCAATTACAGAGGAGTTTTTTCAACAACATTGTTCTACCTATTCCAACACCATCTTTTACAATTGCGACATATGGTTCACCTTGGTGAAAAAAAATCAATCTTTCCAATTAAACCTGATGCACCGTATACATCGTATGCACCATTCTTATCAACAGCCTCAGATAATTTCAAATTAGAGATACCTTTTTTCGCATACATCTTCAAGTCTAACTTGCATAAGCCCATCTACAAACCCGAATTTGTTGCGTAAGTATCGTAAGAATTATTAATGCAGATTTGAGACCTAAGCGTTTTTGGCTTATAAAGTCAAATAAGTGTCTTGTAACGGGCTTAAAAAAGTGGTATAATACAAATTGACTCAATTAGAGGTTTTAAATACGAGTAGAAAAAATGATTTTGTTATGTAAAAAATAAGGAATATAGTTTTATGAGTATATATGTTTGGTTTGAAGCCTCCAAATCGGGTTATGATTTCTGGAAATGCTTGTTTGATGTTATCTATCCTGATATAGCTATTGAAACGAAGAACAGTAATTCAAAACCAAATATGATTTTTCATAAAAGCATAATTCAGAGAGGATATCTGCAAAGCTACTTAAAGATATCACAAAAAAATACTGGTTTTGAAACTGATAAATCGAAAGTCGGATCATGTTTTATAAAAGGCTGTTATGAATGAAATGAAAGAAACAGTGATGTTATTTTTGGTCTTGACAATAAAAGATTGACTTTTTAAGAGGAAATGAGCCAGTTCGTTGAGCATTCCATATTACAAGTTACGTTTAGGGAGACGGGGTTGAAATGATAACTATTTTTGAAAAGAAGCCCGGCAAAAAGCGGCATGGAGCTTGTTTCATTAAACGATGTCTTTTTCAATAAGTTTACCTCTCAAATGCTTGATGAAAAAGCAGGTGATATAATTGAGAAAATCAACGATTCAAAACTGGACGATAAATATACAATCAGCTCAAAGTTCAATGGTACTGTTTTGAACACCGACAAGCTGCCCACAGGCTGTAAAACAGTTTTGAATATCATTTATTATCCCGACAAGATATTTGATATATGTGAGTACGGAGATATTGCTCTTGACGGACAGAATCAATATATCATTATTGGCAGAAATCCGACAGGTTTGCTGCTGGAGATGGACGAGATTTTTGAACTGAAAAGCAGAAAGATTTGAGATAAAACACTCTTTACTTTAAAGAAAAGCTTTTAAGTTTTAATAGTGAATAATCGTTTAAGGAGTCGTCATAATGAATCAATATAATGATCACGAACGTAATAAGATAGATATTGCCGAACTTCAAAACAAAATCACCGAACTTGAAAAGGAAAACGCATATCTTAAAGCAATATTAGACAATGCAGGTATTTCATATACCACAAATAAACCTGATGAGCAATCACCACAGGAAATATATGATGAAAACCAAGGCAGAAGAATAATCCCCGTACATATCACTCATAATCATGTGCGGGCATTCTTTTCTTATTTCTGGGGACGTATGGATGTTTTCAGTAAAAGATATCAGAACAAGTCAACAGGGAAAACAGGATATTTTACTCAATGCGATAATTTCTGGAGACACGGGATTTGTTCAAAAGCATCAGGAGTAAAGGTCAAATGTAAGGATTGTACCAATCGTTCATGGACGAAATTGCAAGCATTTCATATTGAAGCTCATCTTATCGGTAAAAAGGATGATGCCTCGGATGTAGTTGGAATATACCCTTTGTTTCCTGATGGAACGTGCAGATTTCTTGTATTTGATTTTGATAATCATGACAAAGGCTCTGAGGAAAAAGATTATGCAAATTCTGATGATACATGGATCGAAGAAGTTGATGCATTAAGAGATATCTGCACCAAAGCTAATATTCCGATTTTAGTTGAACGTTCACGATCGGGGCGTGGTGCACATATATGGATCTTCTTTAATGCACCTATAGCCGCATCGTTAGCAAGAAGGTTCGGAACAGCTTTATTGGACAAAGGAGCTGAATCGGTCAATCTGAAATCGTTCCGCTATTATGACAGAATGCTTCCTTCACAGGATACATTAAATAACGGAGAGTTAGGAAATCTGATAGCACTCCCTTTGCAAGGACAGGCGCTAAAAGTCGGCAACAGTGCATTTATTGATGAAAACCGGAATACATATCCTAACCAATGGAAAACGCTTTTATCCACGCTCAAATTATCAAAACAGCAGGTTGAAGACTATATTGCAGATCAGTATTCCGAAAACAAGCAAAATAGCTATACTCTTCTCAATGATGATACCAAGCCATGGGAGCGTACAACTATTTTCCACAAGGAAGATGTTTCGGGAAATCTAAATACTTTTTTATCAAACCAGATATATGTCAGAACAGAAAACCTGAAGCCTAGGATACAAAATCAGATCAGGAGACTGGCAGTTTTTTCGAATCCGCAGTTTTATAAAAATAAAGCAATAGGTCTTTCAAATTATGCTCAATCCAGATTTATATATTTAGGTTACGATGAAAATGGGTATATCTGCATTCCGAGAGGACTACTTGATACATTGCTGGAACGATGCGAAAATGCAGGTATCAACATAACGCTTGTCGATAAGAGAAGCAAAGGGAAATCAGTGAATATAGTTTTTAATGGTGAATTGCGTGATAATCAAAAAGAAGCAATTACAGCCCTAACAAAATATGACAGTGGAATAATAAGCGCAGCTACCGCTTTCGGTAAAACGATAACTTGCAGCAATATTATCTCAAAAATAAAAACATCGACACTTATTCTTCTGGGGTCATCTGCTCTTGTGGAACAATGGGAGAAAGCACTTAGTACTTTCCTGACAATAGATGAAGAATTGCCCGAATATCATACAAAAACAGGCAGGATCAAGAAAAGGAAAAGCGTAATAGGAATAATACACGGCACAAAGGATACCTCCACCGGCATTATAGATATCGCTATGGCAGGCTCTCTTTGTAAAAAAGGCGTGTACCACCCAAGACTAAAGAAATATGGCATGGTAATCGTAGATGAGTGTCATCACAGTGCTTCTTCTACTATAAGTGCGGTACTTCGTGAGGTCAATGCAAAATATGTATATGGTGTAACTGCAACTCCGTTCAGGGGAGACGGTTTAGAGAAAATCATTTTTATGCTTATTGGCGACATAAGATATAAATACACTGCCAAAGATATGGCAGAAGAACAAGGCATATCACACTATGTCATACCAAGATTTACAAGGACAGTCAGCCCACATGGAAGAGATAAGCTTCACGTTAATGACGCTTACGAGATCATTCGTAATAACGAAATCAGAAATGATCAGATAATTGCTGATATAAAGATCTGTATTGAAAATGGACGTACTCCTGTCGTTCTTACAAAATATACGGATCATGCAGCTCAGCTATATGAAAAAGTAAAGGTATATGCTGACAATACATTTCTGCTTACAGGAACAAAATCGAAAAAAGAGCAGAAAGCTGTACGATCAGCCATGAAACAAGTACCTGCAAATGAAAACATGATACTTATTGCAACTGGGCAGTTAATTGGTGAAGGCTTTGATTACCCGAGGCTTGATACGCTGTTCCTTGCTACTCCTGTTGCGTGGAAAGGTATTGTTGAACAGTATGCAGGACGTTTGAACCGTGATTACGATGGGAAAGACAATGTTATGATCTACGACTATGTGGATATACATATCCCTGTTTTCGATAAAATGTACGCCAAGAGACTAAAGTCATACAAAAGAATTGGATATCAGCTTTATACAGGTGAACCCCCCAAAAAACGGGAAGCTAATTCGATCTTTGACAGTGACACATATCTGCCTGTTTATGAGAAGGATCTGAAAAATGCTACAAGGGGTATTGTCATCTCAAGTCCTACACTTGAAAAAAACAAAGTCCACAGAATGATAAGCCTTCTTAAAGAACGACAGGAATCGGGCGTAAAGATCACGATTGTAACATGGCATCCCGAAGTATATAAATACGGAAAATATGAGCATAGAATAGAACTTATGGAGCTCTTACGCAATGCAGGCTTTAATGTCGAACTACTGACTGGATCCTGTCAACATTATGCCGTTGTTGATAGTGAGTTAGTATGGTATGGAAGTATGAACCTTCTTTCAAAAGAGGACGCAGATGATAATATAATGCGTATATCAAGTAAATCCATCGCAGCAGAGTTGTTGGAAATGACGTTCAGAAAAGATAGTAATCTTAATGAATACCAACTACCGTTACTATAGAAGAAATGATAAAGTGACCGATCATGAAAAGCAAAACTACCACATTGCATTTTGCTTGAAATACTCAAAATGTTGTACACTTTAAAGGACAAACAGCTATTTGCCTGGTTGACGCGATAGAAAAAACTGGCTTTTCAGCAACACAGCCAACGGAGCCAAAGCAAGTGCAGCACTATATTCACTTATTTCAACTGCTCAGGCAAATGGACTTGACGCAGAGAAATATCTCACTGAGCTGTTTTCAAAGCCAGCGGGGACGATTTTATTGCCTTGGGCTGAAGAAAGCTGAGGTCGAATACAATATGATCAGGTATGTAAACAAAAATCTCAGATTCAAAGATGAATGAATATGACCCTGCAGGGACAGTGATCCCTTGCAGGGTCTGATTTTTTTAGAGTAAAGTGCGGAGGGTTTGACGGGTACTATCATTTCAACTGCTACTTCTGTATCTTATTTCTCTTCACTTTTATCCCCACCGGATTATCCGCTTTTTGCCAAAATATTCCTCGCAGACCCACCAATGATACTCTTGCCTTGGCAGGGTCGCCCACGTCATATAGCAAAAGCTCCACTGGCGAAGCAATTCCTTCTTCTTGCCGTTTTTCAGACTTTCAGGCAGATAGTCCTCCATAAGCTTCACTATCGTATCATAGCTTATAAATCTCATCTTGTTCTTTCTTTTTATTATGGACAGCCTGTGGGCAAGATAAAAATGCAAAACAACTTTCCATATGCTGCATTTGTATTCTGGGTCAAGTATTGACTCTTTTTTCATTCTCCTGATGATCTTAATACTTTCATCGGGATCATTCAAAAGGTCGCACAGCGCTGAGATATTAGAACAATCGAAACCGTCCTGCCCACTGTCCAGCTTGAAATATCTCCGTCCGTCTAGTTTGTATAAAGGCACTCGTGCTATCTGCCCTTCCTGCGCCTCCACTGCATATGACCACAGCCTCGGGCAGGACTTTATCTCATAGACCTCTCTGCCGCTGGAATCCTCGCCCCTTTGCACGTTGATAAAACGTTCCCAAATGCCGTCACTTACTTTCTGTGGAGCATTTTCAGTGCTGGCTATAAAGATCCTCAGCCTTTGGAGCTTTTCCACGCTTTCTCTTAGCTTGTCTTTAAGTGCATTTCGTGAAAATCTAATGTCCTCGTTTCCGCTGAGAAGTTCCCATATGGTGTTGAGATAAAAATCCTTTCTGTTATTGTTCCATATAGTGCAAACAGCGTCAAAAACACACATATCAAAGTATGTCAGCGGTGCTTTTTCATAAGCCGTGCCGTCTTGATACCATAAGGTACAACAGATATCATTTCTGCGCTGACCTTTCACAAAAGCTACTCTGTAGTTATAGTCCTCTTGATCGTTTCTTTTGCCTGACAGCCCGTCATAAAGCCCTTGTATCTCTTTCTCTCCCAAAAGCCTGTTTATTTTCTTGTCTATATATAACCAACGATCCTTATTTTTCTTTATGACTATCACTTTTTTCTCAGCAAGCAAAAGTCCAGACAAATGGACAGATAGTATGATATAATATAGGCATAACAACAAAAAGTGAGGTAAAATCGTTATGCCTAAAAGAAACACACTCAAAAGCAAGCTCAGCATCATAGTTTTTTAGATGAAATTGAACTCAAAAGACAAATGCCTTGAGTTTCTATTTGAATTGCGTTTTCCATAAGGTTTTGTTTGTCTGGAATGTGACTGTACAGAGTATTATCATATCAAAAAGCGTGGTCGGGGAACTACCAAAATGAAGATCATGGTGGCTGTACAGTGGGCAAAATGCTCGCCACTGTGAGGGATACTATTCCAAGCAACTGCGCATACATGATATTCGAGGAGCTGATATTAGCACCGTTCAGCATTGCCCGTATGCGTGAAAATTTCAAAAGGCGCAGAAGACGTCAACAAAACACCAAGAAAGGAGTGGAATAAAAATGCCACAAACAGAAGATATAGAATACATCAAGAAATATGAGGCGTATGATTGTATCAACGCCTCCGAGGACGATGATTTTGACCCACAGGACGAGCCTTATGAGCCTAGTCCTGAGGAACTTCAAAACATGAGCCAAAATCCATTCTCGGCAAAGATATTTGACCCCAAAACAATGCTTTTCGACCTTGCCGAAACAAGGAAGACAGAAACAAAATTCAGAGAGAATATACTCTCTCTGATGATGTCTGTTCTCATAAGCTCTGACAAGCCCAACGCACTGCTCTGCGGTCCTGCAGGCTGTGGAAAGACCAAGATAGTGGAGGAGCTTGCCTACAGGCTCAAAAACAGCGAGAACATCGTACCACAGCTCAAAGGCTATAGGATATATGCCCTCCAGCTCTCTGATATCGTGGCAGATTCAGGTCTTATGGGCGACCTTGAAAACAAGGTCAAAATGCTCATAAACTATATGAGCGACCAGACCGAGAAGCGAATTTTGTTTATCGACGAAATACATATGCTTTTTCAGGAAAAGGCATATCGGATCGTCGCTCAGATCTTGAAGCCTGCTCTGAGCCGTGGGAAAATAAAGCTCATAGGAGCGACAACGACCCAGGAAGCAAATCTCATCGACAGCGACCCTGCCTTTTGCAGACGTATGACAAAGATAATAGTTGACGAAGCAGACCATGAGCAGACAGTGGAGATCCTTCTCAGCATGAACCAGCATTTTGCAAGCCACTATAACATCTCATTCGCTTTGAGCAGAAGCAAGGCAGAGCGCATTGTTGATATTGCAGACGAATTTTGCTACTCAGGCTCACACCGCCCTGACAATGCCATAACGCTACTTGACCGCTCCATAGCTTCCGCCGTGGTGAAGAACGCTTCTGACAAGAAGATGAAAATTACTCTCACCGACCGCCATATAAAAGAAACGGCTTTCCGCATGACATCAGGTCACAGCACGCCACACACCTTTAACGAGAGAGCCTTTCGCCGTGACCTCTCAGCCGTCTGCGGTCAGGAAGCTATCATAGACGACCTTGTCAATGTGCTTAAGCTCCATTCTCTCCACATCAGACCGACCAAAAAGCCTTTTACAATGCTTTTTATCGGACCAAGCGGAGTGGGCAAAACAGAGGTCGCAAAGATAATAGCCCAAAACTGTGCAGGCGAGAAACCTATCACACTGAATATGTCGGAATTCTATTATGACGCAGGCATAAACCGCATTATAGGCTCGCCTGCAGGCTATCTTGGAAGCGACAGCAATGTTGAACTGCCCTTTGATAAGCTCAAATCAAATCCCTATCAGGTGATACTCCTTGACGAGTTTGAAAAGTGCGACAGATCCGTGCAAAGACTATTCATGTCTGTCTTTGATGAGGGCATTCTCACCACAAGTCAAGGAAGCGTCATCGACTTCTCAAAGTCCATAATAATAGCCACCACAAACGCAGGCTGTACCGCAAAGAGCAGAAGCATTGGATTCAACTCAGACAGCACATCAGAAACACAACTCATAAGCGACCTTTTCGACTATTTTGACGTCGAGCTTATCAACCGTTTCTCACAGAAATACACTTTCAGCGAAATATCAAGATCGGTGTACAGAAAGATAGTTGAAAAACGGCTTGCGAGCGAAATAAAAGTCATCAAAAGGCTTCACCCTGAGCTGAATATGGACTCCCTGTTCAGTGCAGACGAGCTTGCAAAGGCAGTAGATAAGATAACAGCCGACACCTATAACATCAAATCAGGTGCAAGACCTGCCATCACAGCAGTAAGCAAGTTCATTGACAGCAAGCTCCTTTCACACTTCTCACGCATGGCAAAAACATACAGACCAAACCAAAACTAACGCTTCGCCATACAAAAAAATCAATGACCGCACCTTTCACGGGTGCGGTCAATTTTTTTATTCTGACAATTTTACTCTTATTAAACAGATATAAAGTCCCCGCCCAACAACCCGCCACCCTACCCAACGAACACCAAATAGACTAAACTAGAAGTAAGAAAAAAGTCTAAT